>SDBU01000070.1_pt1 | contig 129309 bp, 151 predicted proteins | sample 2277071 | NCBI WGS metagenome assembly SDBU01 (sample SAMN10397929, study PRJNA504765) | marine sediment metagenome | isolation source: marine sediment core GS08_GC12, 126 cmbsf | place: Arctic Ocean: Gakkel Ridge, Loki's castle | collected 2008
GTCTCTTCACCCACGCCATTCTCCTTCCACAATATTTAGGAGCTGGCGCTTGCCATTCGGATACAAAACGCAGTGCGTATTAAGCCAACTGCTGGGACCTGAGGTGTACTCCAGGCGAAGCGGTGTACTCGTGCCCACCTGAAAAACTCCTTTTTCTATGGCAGGAGAATGGCTGTGGCCAATGATGGACCGGACTCCAATCTTGTTCAGGTTGACGGCGGAACCTCTGGACCCGTTCGGTCCCAGGTCTCCGTGAATAGATAACTCCACTCCGTTCGAGGTGAAAGTCTCGTCCCTAGACAGGAATTTGCAATTCGTGGTCAGCTTTCCGTCGCACCAAAAGGCGAACGGGTCAACGGTATACGCTCCAGCCGAACCGAAGTCGGCCTCCTTGAGCATGTGGTACCAGAACCAGTGGTAGATCTCGGCATTCCACGGTTCCTGTTTCCAGTCAATTTCCCTAAGCCACCGCATCAGGTGCTCATTGTGGTTGCTGGCTACGATGACGTTCATAGCACCAGAGGGAGTGGTGGAGTCGATGTAGTCTCGGGTCTTGAGAAGTTCGGTCTCTACGTTATCCATGCCACGCTTGTACTTCACGAACTTGGTAATGGGATTCCCTCGGTGGTGGTGAGAGATGCTGTAGCCATCGAAGACATCGTGCCGGACGACGATCTTCGGATTCAGCGTCTTCGCGATGCTGTCCGGGTTCATGTAGGTGGCGTTACGTACTTCGGGATCGTTGAACAGGCAGTGCTCGTCGCCGGTCACCAGTGCCGATACCGGTCCTGTGAGCGTTACGCCATCCTTGTCATACCTGTGTTCCAGATCGTAGAAGCACTCTCCATCCCAGATGACGCAGCGCATGTGAAACTTCTTGCCCTTCTTCTCGACAACCAGACCGCCGATGGTGTGGTGAAACTCTCCCTTCACGCCAGCCTTGGTTCTGCTGTAGTTCCTAACGGAACAGCTACCGGTTGTGTGCATGATCTTCGGCATTGCTTCTTGCGGCGTAGGAACGACGCGCATCTGAAGCTGGCCGTGTCCGTAGATGGCTGAAGAGGCTTGACTCATGCCGTCAAGACCAGTGAGGGGATTGACAGCAGTGGCCTGAATTCTCATGTGACCCATGACCCACAGGAACGGGTGGATCTTCAGGCAGTTCTCAACCAGATACGGGAGAACTTCATCAGGCCACCAAACATCTCCGCCCTCATCTTGCGGGTCAGTGCCGGATGTGGGGTTCTTGTAACGGACCGGCGTAACCAGAAGGGTTGAATCGTTCTTCTTGATGTAGTGCTGTGCGGCTGCCCAGAAGTCAGGATCGACAGGAGTGTTGTTCTGGGCGCAGGTGACGAAGAATTTCTTCTTGCGCTCAAGCTCGGCAACTTTTGCCTTGGATAGGAAGAACTCGGGAGAGTCCTCGGCGACTTCAATGAGAGACACCAAGAACCAGCGCGAGCATGAGTTACATGCGTACTGCTGCTTGGGCTCTTCCGCTTTAGTGAGGCCCCTCTTCTGTAACGAGTCGCTGTCGCAATGAGGACACTTCAAGTTCTCAACCACGTATTGGCCTCCTAGGCATAGATAATGCCACTGCTACACATTCTTTAGTCTTGTGCTGCCCCTGTAGAGCACTATGGGAGCAAATTATCTTCAAATAGGGGCAATCCAGGCGAAAGATGCCCCATTTTTCAGCTCTTCTGCGATTTCTTCTATTTCGAGAATTTCCTTCTTTCCATCATCATGTACGACGTAATTGTCCTTCCCCACAACCAGAACTCTGGACCGGCTCAGATAGCTGTCCGCATCGACCTCGTTTCCGTACTCGTCTAGGACCCAGCACCCACGGGGTACGTGGAGGTATTCCAGATCCTTCTTGCGCCCCCTGACGGTCTTTTTGCCTACTCCACCCCTCTGGTTCAGCTTCATGTTGCGGGAGGACAGGATAGACATGGTTGTTCGTTTCGAATCCCGTACCCAGATCTTGTCTCCTCTCCCGAAACCGCAGGCGAACACGACCGGGAAATCCGTTCTAAAGGCCGCATACTCCGTTAGGCTCTTGTGGGGGTTCTGGAGAGCCGCACCACGAGCGTCCGCGTTCGCGAGGAAGAGCACAGGAGCCTTTTTAGAGGTGGGGACGGCTCCCACGATGTCCCGGAGCGTTGAGGCCCCCTGAGCGTCATCTAGGGCCGTGTAGTGGCGCACTGTGCCTCCCTTCGTCACGACAGAGAAGCCCTCAGTGGCATTTACAAGGAGGCTGTAGGGGCGTGCCTTTCTCATGACGAGTTCGGCAGAGTAGTCAATGAAGCCCTTCTCGCCCACGACGTGAGCCCACATTTTGGAGCCGGTCTTGCCCCTCAGGCTAGGAGCCTCTTCCCGGATCTTCGTTCGGCGCGCATCCACGAAAGGCTCCAGGGCAACCAGCTCCCGAGCTATCACTCCGTCGATGTCCTTCAGGTTGGTTTCGACCTTGGTGATGCTGATCTGAGTCTCCTGAAGAGCCTTGCGGTGGTCTGCCTCGTTGGACTTGCGGAGGATGCCAAGCTCTGTCTTCAGGATGTACCGGGCCTGGGCCTCGTTGAGCTGAAGCTGGTTCCCCAGTTCCGCCAGCAGCCGGTCTTCGGTGAGTGATTTATCGGCCACGAGCTGTGAAACTTTAGCCCAGCCTCTCACAGCCTTCAGCCGGGCATCTACTTTTTCCAGAACGCCCTGTAGCTCTTTCCGATCCCTCTTGAGCATTAGGGTTTCGACTTCTCGGCGATAATCAATCCATTCGCACAGGAGGGATTTCATGTTCTTCAGCGAGGTCTTAACCTTGCCTCCTGCGAGTCTTTCCGTCACGTAGAAGATGAACGGCACGGAGGTGGACAGCATCGGAAGTATGTGGTCACGAATGGGCACGGAGTTTTTGTACTCTACGACAATACGCCAGCCGTTGTCTTCGCTGCTCTCATCGTAGACTGCCTCAATCATCCCCTTCTCTACAAGGCCCTGACACTTGGTGATGAAGTTGGGAATGTTGAACCGGGGAGCGAAGCTGGTGACCACTAGGCTGCGGCCCTCGAAGTGATATTCACACCTGAACCTTAGAGAGGCATGTCCTGTACGGTACAGCTCCTCCACGTCCTCATGCGAAGATAGCAGGACTCCGCCGAACGAAAAGTCGGGGGCTTGGATCAGCTTGGTGATGGCTTTGCAGCAAGACTTGTCGCCCCTCTTCAAGACGTACTTGAGAGCCTTGAGCAGATCGCCCAGGTTGTGCGGAGGAATGTTAGCCGATAGTCCTACCGCGATTCCCTCGGAGCCGTTCATAAGAAGGAACGGGGCTCTCGACGGTAGGACTAACGGCTCTTCCCGTTCACCAGAATAGTTTTCAGTGAACTCTCCTACGGGAAGACATTCGAACAGCTTCTCCGAGACCTTGGTTAAACCAACCTCCGTGTACCGGGCGGCAGCGGGAGGGTCTACCAGGGTACCGAAATTACCTTGGCCACGTAGGAGAGGATAGCGAAGATGCACGAGGTTCACTGCTGCACCATACACAGCAGCGTCGCCATGCGGGTGGTAGTTACCCAGTGTGTCTCCAACGACACGAGCACTCTTGACTGTGCGGCCTGAAGACTTGAGTTTCAAATCCTTGGCGGAATACAGAATGCGCCGCTGAACAGGCTTCAGCCCGTCACGAAAGTCCGCGACTGCGCGTTCCTCAATGACAAAAGAGCCATAGGAACGCATCGCGTCATTGGTGAATTCCGCAACCGTTGACTCGGTTACGTTAGTGGATGTCCCCACCCCTTTTGATGATGATTTTGTCATAGAAGTCTACTAGCTCCGGGTCGGCCTTAACAATGCTAGGGTCTATTGCGTCGGTTAATGCAAGTCCTTCGAGGCTTTTCATTCTGGAGAGGGCCACATACGCTTGTCCGTAAGCGAACCCTCTACCTAAGTCGATCTCTACGTTATCCAGCGTGAGACCCTGACTCTTGTGAATCGTCAAAGCCCACCCAAGCCTCATGGGGAAATGTCGCATGAAAGCCTCTCGCTCTCCGTCCCCGTTGAACTTGGTGTACTCTTCCTTGTGAACATTTATGACAGAGCCGTCGTCCAGCCTCACAGCTATGTATTCAATCTCACCGTGTGCAAATACTTTCACTTCATCGACGATGCCACGAGTGCCGTTCACGTATTGCAAGTCTGAGTGGTTCTTCAGCAGGAGAACGGGCACGCCTACTTTGATTCGAAGAGGATTATCCGTTAGGCTGTCTTTAGCCATCTTGGCCTTGAGTTCGCTGGCCCACACAGGCTTGCTCTTGATGTAGTGTTTCTCGATGGAGAAGAGCGGCTTACTCGTGTACTCCTTCCCCTCGTGAGCCAGTAACCGGGCGAAGTTGATCTCGTCCGCTTCTTTGTTGGTGCAGACCAAGTGGGTAGGCATCTCCAGCTCCCTACCTATACAAGGTCGCAATAGCTTGCGAACATCTTTGGGGTATTTGCCAAAGCGGACGACGTTCAAAGCGTTCACGAATGTCTGATCCTCCTGTCGCCAGGAGAAGTGCATGTCCATCCCTTTGAAGTCCGCTTCTTTCCAGGCAGGACTCTGGAAAGCGTACTGGTACTGTGCCTTTTCTTCTTCTCGCTTCTCAACCGGTGGAAGCTGCAAGAAGTCTCCGCAGAAGATCATTTGGCAACCGCCAAACGGATCGGAGCTTGAACGAACCTGTTTGAGCCAGAAATCTAGCATCTGAATGTAGTCCCCAGATAGCATAGAGACCTCATCAACGATGATAGTCTCGACCCACTGGAGACGTTCCGTAGCTCGGTGAAATTGCCGAGTCCCTAGTATCGACTTCACCTGTGAGACGGAACCCATGATTCCTGTGCTGAGTAGAGAATGGATGGTGATTCCGCCGACGTTCAGAGCTGCAACGCCGGTAGAAGCAGTTACCCGGTATCTACGATTTCGGAGCTTGAACTCTTCAGTGATGGCTCGGAGGACAAAGCTCTTCCCCACACCGCCCGGACCAGAAATGAAAACATTCTGGCCCGTCATGGCGGCATCGAAACACACCTTCTGTTCGTAATTCAGCTCGTCCATTCGTTCTATGCAACGCCGTCCTGACTTTCCTTCACGTCGTCTTCCACGTCTTCCGCGTCGGTCGTGAGGGTGATTGTGCTGCCCGAGACCGACAGATCCACAGAATCCACAGCTTTATCGCCGGAGTTCGATTCCGGGCTATAGAGGCTCTGGGTGCTGCAACGTGTCAAGCCTCCGCTATTGACGTGGGCGGATCGAGTCGCGGCATAGCTTGCTACTGCGCCAGACAGCGTGTGGTTCATGTTAACTGTGCCAGCCGAGTTGGATTGGAACGTCAGCATGTTTCCTTCGTGGATACCAAGTGCTTCCTGAACCGCTGAGAGATCTTGATTGGCACCGATGTACGTGAAGTTCCAACCAGAGTCCTGAAGCTCCTTCACACGACCGGCGACCTTCTCGGAGTCGAACCTCTTCGAGGCGTTTTCGTAACCATCACTGATGACAACGATGAGAACGTCATCAGCCTTCTTGGCCTCGGCGGCGAAGAAGTCGATCGCGTCTCCTACGGCATCGTACATGGCGGTCATTCCGCTCGGGAAGTAGTCGGCATCAGAGATGTCGTCTAGCGAGGCACACGCTACTAGCGCGGGCGTGCCGTCGTCGTTTTTGAAGACCGGAGTAACCTCGTGATTAAACGAGAAGAACGATACGAACGTATTCGCTGCGTCATCCGAGTCCCGAAGAGCAGAGAACTGCTCGTTCGTTCCGCTGATTGTTTCATTCTGGATTGATTCCATTGACGAACTGCGGTCCAGCACGATGCCGACCAGCAGACGCTTGGCGAGTTGACCTTTTGCTACGGGCATTTCATTTCTCCTGTTTATCCTGTGCATTCCATGTCAAGTTTGAGGAGCATATGCTCCTCTAGTCGCTTGCGGCAGTCCTCATCAAGTGAAGGCTGCATATTTTCACCCACGCTAACGTTGTGACTAACGCCACTGAAGCAAAGCTGGCCGGATTCTCCAGGGACCCAACCTTCCCAGGTTGCGACGCCACTAACAATCGCGGCTGCGGTTAGTTCTCCGTCTGTCAATGTTGTAAAGCTCATTTCTTCTCCTCTGATTCGAAGTTATCGAATTCGTTTTGTACAAGTTGGATATACTCGAAGGCAGTCTCCAGGGAGCTGTCGGCTTGTCGCAGACGACCCCAAATTGCCCCTAGTAGGTAAGCGGCCTTCTCTCGGGAGTAGTCGGTCCAGTCAGCCTGTAGAGCCCCAGTGATCTGAGCATTGGTAAAGCGAGCAGTTTTCAGGTACCGAAGTAACCACTCCCGGGCTTCAGCATAGGGTCCTAGAAGGTCAGTCTCCATTTTCGTCGTCCTCTCTCCGAACTATGTTCGGCGGCCTCACGATTGTGCTCGCTACGTATTTGTATCGTGGGGGCGGGCCTTCGTTACTGGGAAGCTCCGGTTCGTCTTCATCTTCCTCGAACAGGTCGGTCAGAAGCTCCAGCTCCTCCTCTTCCTGTTCTTCGGCCCTCTTCAATACAGGTCCCGCCCAAGACCACGCAATAGAGAAAGCGTACAGCGGGATCAATACCGCTACACCAAAGACGCCCCAGGAGAGACCCTTTAGGATCATTTCGAGGAACATTAGAGTCGCCGATGCAGCCACCCTACCATCTGCCCGGAGGCCGTAGTGGGGCTCTCCTTGAGCAGCGTCAGGGCATCTCGTTCGGTGAGGTACCCCTGCTTCACGCGCTCCTTCATGCCCACCGGCTCGGGTCCGGTCGGGGCAGTTTTTTCAGGTGCGCTTTCGGGGACTTCAACAGCCTCGGGAGACTCGATCTCGGTTTCCTTCGACTTCCGCCTCTTGTTGCTTTTCTTGTCCTTAGACATATTCTCCTCGGTTGGCATAACGGGCACAGTGGGAAAATGGGCTACAATCTGCACTTGGTCCCGTTATGCCTTTTTCTTACCTTGGTCCCACAGTCTACACTCTTCAGAAGTCTCGCTCACCCGAGTTTTCTTCGTAGCTTTGCATTTTCGGCGAAGACAGATGAAACGTCCGTCCTTGTACGTCCACATATGTCGCAGGTAGGATAGTTTGTGTTTCATGCTTTCTCTTTAGTCTAGCTCATACCGATCATGACTCTGCTTTGTCGGTGCTTGGCAGCCGCTACGTAGTAGCCGCCCCAAGGGTCCGCCGTTGCTGTGTATTCAAGGACTTCTAGTCCCAGGCTCTCAATCATGAACTTCACCAGTAGAACGGCGTCGAACCCTCCGTACTTCTTGTGCTTTTCGTACAGGAAGATACGTCCGCCCTCGTTCAGCCTATCTGCCCAGTTGCGGAGCCTGTCGCGCCATTTTTCTTCGGCGGTCACATCGTAGAGCATTAGGCAGTCAGGTTTCGCGGAAGAGGGTCCGGGCAGATCTCCGGGGTGGGGGCCGTTTACCTTGCCGAACATAAAGCGCTTGCCGAGGTGTCGGGTGATAGAATCCCGGGAAACTTCTTTTGGCTCTCTCAGATTCCTGTAGGTGACAGCAGCCGTCCTCAACAAAAGTTCTACGTCTCCGTCATGCACAGCTATCGTGTTGGGATACGAGCGGATAGTGCTGGGAAATGAAGGAGTGTACGCTGCCACATGAGGAACGCTAAGGGCAGCCGCGATATGTGCCCCCGCACTGTCGGGACCGATGAACAGCTTGGCTCCCGCGATAGTGCGAGAGAAGTCTTGTAGGCTGTTTTCCTTTTCCGTGCTTTCACCAATAGCGGTAATGAAGTTGAACTCGATCCCCTCTTTTCTGAAGTACGCCTCCACCAAGGTGGGGATATCGTGCTCTCGGAAATCCGCGTTACGGGGTGACGCGCTACCAGTCACGTTAACGCGCTTGGGTGTGTGGATCACAATGTCCAAGGGCTCTACCGGGATACTCGGGTCCAGATAGAGAACCGGTGTCCGGCGAATGGGAGTGGCGCTCATTGCCATCGCGAAACTGTCAATGGCATGTATGCCTCGGTTCATCTCCACGCAACCAGTGGTGTTGTAGAAGAAGTCGAATCTCTGCGGCTTCTTTTCGTCGCTGGGCATACCGGGGGCGGATTCCTGATTCGCTGTGAGGATGCCCGGTACAATCTTCTCAAGCAGGGGGTGGAACTGGTGCAAGTCGGCGTAGTGCGGATGAGTGCGAAGATAGATTTCCGCTGGCCGGTGCCTGTAGTACAGGGCTTCCAGAGCGGGTTCCATCGCGATCATATCGCCTGCCCCGCCGTAGCGGGTTACGAGTACCTTGGTTTTAATCATCCGGCACGTTTCCTGTACCTTCGCTCTGTTGCTGCTGTTTTACATATACGACAAGTTCTCTTTTCGCCATAGAAATAGGTGTTCTCTTCGGTCCACGGATGTCCTTTACGGCATCCAACAGTCAAATTTGCCCTACTTTTGCTGCGCTTGATGAAGACCCTTCGAAGGGATGCCCGTAATCGTTTCGCGTCTTTCTTTTCAACCATGTTATACATGGGTCCGACCTTGTGAACGTGGATATTCAGATCGACGGATTTTCTTTCCGCGTCCTGCCAGTAGACGTTTTCTTCCTCTGCTAGTTGGTTGAGCGTGACAAAGCCTTGCTTGCGAACTGTAGCGAAATGTTCGTGGTCCGCGTATCCTGTCACGATGAATGTGATGGCTGGCTGTGAAATTCCGAACATAGTAGCCAACTGGCGCTGCTTTGCGCCTTCAGCGTGCAAGTCCCTAATCTCTTGTTTCTGTTCATGCGACAGTCTACGCAAGTCTTTCCGGCTCCAGTCAAAGGCATATCTCACCAATTTGAAAACCTTCCAGTAGGGCAGGTTTGCTGTTAAAGCAAAAGCGACCGACGTGGCCTTTGTGTCTCTGAGGAATTTTCTAATCAGATCTACGTGTACCGGAACAAGCAGTTCGCCGACCAGATTGAGAGTAGGCTTGCCGAACGACCTCTTCACAGGCCCCAGCGTAATGACAACTTCAGCGTTGCGGATAGCCTCAGCTCGGCTGCTTGCTTCTCTAACGCACATTTTTTTGGTGCTGTACTTTAGAGCCGCCCTTATGGCGTCTGCTAGGCGACCGCTTTTTTCGTTTTTTCTGGAACTATTCGGTTTCTGCGGTCCAATGTGAACAGTTTTCAATTGGGGGAATGTTGTTACGTGATTTTTCATTTTGTATTCCTTTTGCGCCATCCAACGATGGCCAACGTCACAAACACGCCCTGGATTGCTCCGTCTCCGCAGCTATCGGGAGCAGACCTCAGATCCAGAGAGTAGGGAGCAATATAGTCGTTCACTGCTTTGGCCTGCAACCCTAGGATGAAATCTTCGCGGGTCGTGTAATGGTGCCCCAGAAGAAGCAGTTCTCCGTCCGTCAAGAAGAATGTCGGGCTGCCAGAGTCTCCCGGTACACCTCTCACCCGATCGAACGGGTACCATACCGATACACCCCCATTCTGAAGCTCAGCCATTGACTCGTTACGAGTCTTGTAGAACGCAGTCCTGCCCACTGCCATCGTAGGAGGACCCTTCGGAGGGTTTCCAACGTAGAACAATTCTCGCCCTTTAGGACCGTCGCCTCGAACAGTAGCCACAGGGAATGGGTGGATTCCTAGGTGCTCTGGAATAGGAGTCTCTAAGGTTCCGATGGAGATATCCAGAGAGATCCTGTCCACCTTGACCACCTTGAAGGTTCTTAGGTCACCAGAGGCATCAAGGAAAGTGATTGAGCCTGTGGCCTTGTAGTGAGTGGCCGTCAGAAAGTGCTGCGGAGAGATTAGAGCAACCTTCTTCACGGGGTAGCTTGTCTGCCATCCGATTCCTCGAAGTTGGTCCTCCAAGGGAGCCAGAAAGAAAACGGGGTTAGGAACTGGTTTGTCCGGGAAAGTTCCGATCAGGAAGCGGCTATGTCGAGTGGGGTTGTAGCTTCCCCCGATCTCGAACTCTAGACCCTGAGCGGCCCCGGCGCACATGAGAAAGCACAGCATCCCGATCAAATGTTTCATTCCCTACTCCGCTCCGACTTCTCCAGATCTTTCCTAGTTGGCTTCACGATCAAGGAGTCTGCCTCTTCTTCCTTCTCTGCGTGCTGGGCGGCGACATCGTGGGCAGTAGCACACATAGCAATTAGCTGTCCGTTGTCAAACAGGAACTTGCGGAAGAGTTCAATATAGGGGCGTGCCTTCTTTGGGAAGGAATTCACGCTCTTGGTCAGAAGAGCCCGCATGGACACGAGCATTTCATCTGTCCAGGGCTGAGCGTATCTCTTAGGGTCCATCTGTAGGATACAGCCGATGAGTTCGTTGAACTCGTCATGCCGGTCCTGCTCCTGGGGACTCATATCGTCGGGTTTCTTTTCTTCTAGCTTCGCTTTCTCTTCTTCGTCGATGTATATCATTCCTGCCCCTCTCGTTCGGGCGCTCCGTTCTGCTCCATGCAGGCGACGCCCAGAGCCGTCACTTTTCTCACGAAGTCCAGGCTTCCTTCTGGTCTTACGTCCCTACCGAGGTGATGGGAAGCGGGGACGCCGTTGCCACCGTTTTCGAGAGTGCTCTCCAGGCGACGAGCTTCTTGGAGGTAATGCTCCATGAACAGAATAAACGCTCCAGTTTCGTGTTTGCCCCGGGAGTCGGCGTCTTCCCATTTGTCTTGGTATGCCCGCTCTCCGTCAATCGCCTTGTAAACGTCTGCTCTTACTTCTTTGTGGAAGTTCTTCAGTGCTTGGTCCATTATCGTTTCCTTTTTACTCAGTCCGCTGTTGAGCGCCGTGATTCTCCATACAGCGAACAGCTATTCCGGCAATTTTGCGTACGGTATTCAGAGTTTCAACCTCAGCTCCCTGTTTTTCATCAGTCCATGCCTCACGAGCCCTACGCGCGTATTCCTCAATCAAAAGGATCTCTTCTCCGATAGAGAATTCCGGCTCCTGTCCTAGTGGCCACGCATGGTCCTGATAGTAACGCTCGGTGTTTATTGCTGCGTAGACTTTTTCTCTGGTAGGCATTATCGTTTCCTCGCAACCACGTAAAAGCTCCACAGCGGATCAGGCCGGGAGGTGTATTCCAGTATTTCAAAGTCTAGCTTCTCTCGTAGAAACTGGACCAGCGTAACAGGCTCGGGGTCCCAGACATGCTCTGGTCCCACCCAGGAACCCGTCACAGCATTCCAAGGCTCGCACTGCGGATGTGGCAGATACAGGAACAGGACTCCGCCGGGCCGGATAATTCTGTGCCACAACGTAAGTTCTTTGTCCCAGTCAGGAACGTGCTCTAGACAGTGTGAACTGAACACTCCACTGAATTGATCGTCTTCGGAATCTTCAATGACATGGCGGTTTTTGAGATAAAAAGAATCAATGGGTGTAGAATTCGGCAAGGGACACCGGCCGCACCCTACATCGGCAAATCTGCTTTTCATGTACTCTTTAGCTTTATGTTTGATAAACTCAGACATGTTTCCCAGGTTAAGGAAGTCGGGGTAGCGTTTTTCGAACCACGTTTCGGAGGCTTTGCAGCATACGTCTTCCCAGGTAGGTCTGGCCACTACGGAGTTGGCTGGCTTGCGCAGCCTTTCTCCCTCTTCTGTCATTCCAATGACCAGTCGGACATTAAGTGCTGCGGCTGCCTGAGTAGCCCAGCCGTCCGGCCCTATTACCATAGAAGCCGAAGCTAATGTTCGAAGAGCTTCTCTGGTGTCGTCAAGGCTTTTTGGGTCTTCCAGCGTCACTATTTCTGCACCGCTACTGATTAGATGATCCGACAGATTTTCGGGCCACTGCGGTATTTCGTGAGAGGTGTTTGTCGTAACTATGGTGTGGGTGTCGGCAGGTCTGTCGGGCAGATAGATCCAGGGGGTTTTGCGTGTTAGGAAAACTTCCGACATTGCGGCGTACTTTTCTACCGTAGGCATAACCAAGGTTGAGAAGCAGAGATCTGGGATATCAATATAGATACTCGCACCGCAGAGTTCCACAGCTTTCGAGAACCCCTCCACACCCGCATCAAACTCTATCAATTCGCGGACTAGGGGGTGATGCTCGAAAAACGGGAAAAACTCCTCCCGAGTCCGTAGGACGATCTGGCAGGGTGCATTCTTGTAGTACAGAGCCTCTAGAGTTGGCTCAATGAGAATTACGTCATGGATGCTGGGGCAAGCCGTGACAAGAAGTGTCTTCATGTTTTACTCTTTAGTCTTTCTCAAGATATTCCTAATAGCACTTTGCGTGCCGAACCGTCGGATCCCATTAGCCTTTCAATGTGGGCTTCAGCGTCCTCACCCGAAGTAACCCTGATTAACTTACGAGTTACGGGGTCCATTGCGTACTCCCGAACCTCTGCTGCATTGGCCTCCCCATGTCCCTTTAGACGCACAATGTGTGACTGCTTACCACTTTTAGGAAGCAAATCTCTCACCTCTTGCAGGCTGTGGCCGTAGTATCGTACCTCTTTGTATGAGGTCACGAATAGGGGAGCGTCTACGACGTAAAGCATATCCGCATCAATGAGTTGGGGCATGTATAGCGTGAAGAATGCTAGACAAAGAGCCGCAATATGTTGCCCATCGGGGTCTGAGTCGGGCAGCAGTAGCACTTTCCCCACTCGGCATTTGTCCGGTTCGCACAAGTCACCGGTCTTTGTACCGATGCAGGTGATAATATCCTGAATTTCACGGTTGGTGAGCAACTTTGCAGCAGTTACCCTGCTGGCGTTCGGAATCTTTCCCTTGAGCCCCAGCACTTCCTGATAGTAGGCGTCGCGAGCGAACTTGATTGAACCACCGGCCGAATCACCTTCGCATATAAACAGCTCTCGTTCGCGAGGCTTACACTTAGGGGCCTCGGCCAGTTTTCCCGGCAACACGCCCCGCTTGTTGATCCTGTGTACCACTAGCTTTCGAATAGTGCTCTGCTCAGCTTTGAACTTGTCCCTGGCTTTGTTCAGGGCGACCGCCCGTGCGACAAGGGTGTTAGCGAGATCGCGGTTGGCCTGTAAGAAGTCTGTGATTGGATTAGAGAGTTCCTGGGAAACCTCCGCTTCAACATCTATGTTGGTAAGTTGATCCTTGGTTTGGCCCTTGAAGTGAGGATCTACGTGCCTCAGATGGATGGCAGCAACCATCCCTGCCCGTAGGTCAGACATGGCGATCTTGTCGTTGCTTACGTGTAGTTGACGTAGCAGCCTGCTAACGGTTTTCTGCAATCCCTCTAAGTGGGTACCGCCTTCAGGCGTGGGGCTGCTGTTCACGAAGGAGTGAGTCACTTCGCTGTCGTCATCTGTCCACAATATAGCCACGTCCATACTAGGGGTTTGTATAAGCAGGGGTTTCGAGTGCAGTGGAGTTGCTCCCAAGTCCAGAGCGGTTTGCGACACAAACTCTGTCAGGCCCTCAGAAGACTTAAAGTTCTCACGGGTGCCTCGTTCGTCATCTATCAAGCACAGGCGCAGCCCAGGGCACAGATACTTCAGGGCGCTGAGCCAGTCTCTAAGGACTGCGTGGTGGATGGTAGCGTTGAATCCGTCGAATGATCCCTTCCCGTCGTAGTCCGGTAGGAAGTGGACAAGGGTCCCCTTTTTCAGAAGCCTACCTCCACCCTCTACCTTGGCAACCCTAGAAGTGGCTTTGCCACGGGAGAAGGATTGCTTCCATTCTGTTCTCTTTCTAACAGTGCGGACATGGGTCCATTCAGATAGAGAATTTACCACAGTGACGCCGACGCCGTGGAGACCAGCGGATACCGAGTAGGCATTCCTGTCAAACTTTCCGCCTGCTCCAAGGATCGTGAAGATGGTTTCTAATGTTGACTTTTTGGTTTTGGGGTGCTTCTCGGTGGGGATTCCTCTACCGTTGTCCTGCACGCTCACAGACCCGTCCCCGTAATGGGTAATCATGATCTCTGTGACTTGTCCGGCCATATACTCGTCAATGGCGTTATCGAGCACCTCTTTGACAAGCTGGTGCAACCCATCCGAACCGGTGTTCTGGATATACATACCCGGACGTTCCCTAACGTGGGCAGCGTCCTTCAGGACTTTAATGGATTCGGCGCTGTATTCTGCCATCAGTGGAGGACTAGCCTCTTCATACCTTTGAGTTTCTGCATGAACATTTCCGGCTCATTCATGAACAGGTTGAGATGGGCGATCATGACGTAGATCTTGTTCACCTCAAGATCCCCTGTGTTGGTAGTAGCATCTTCGGGTCGGATCAACAGGGTCGTCATCCACTGGCTGCCCTCGTTTTCGCACACCTCTATAAGGGATGCTCGAACTCTGTCGTAATCTTCAGATTCTACCAGAAGCAGCACAGGCCCTTTGCACTTCTCTGATGGCAAATGCACGTTGCACAAAGCAGACGGATCTACGTCTTTCCGTAGATCGTACAACACGTAGTACATCGTGTTGTCTTCTGGTGTAAGGCTGAAAGGTTTCATTACTCGACCTCGATTTCGCACTCCGCAAAGGCGTGAATCACTGTGTCGATAGCCCGGTCAGCGTTGGAGCTACTCTTGTAGCTCTCGCCACTCGTTGCGATGATCTGCCCGTTGACGGCTTTCAATCGCCATCGCCACTCACCACCTTCGTCCTCGTATTTCTCAACTATCGGTCTTTTCGAAGCCATTTCTTCTCCTTTACGACGGCATCATCCCGATCTGCTGGAGCTTCTCGAAACATTCGATGCGTTCTTGGCACTTTTCTCGGCCTACCCAGGTCTCGTCCTGGCACTCCATGAACAGTTCTCGGTTTAGCAGAAGCCTACCGCAGAAATCCAGATGCTTCTGCATGATCCTCTGTATGACTCCGATGTCCAGACGGGACAGGATAAGGGCCTCCAGTCTGTAGTCTACAAACGCTTCCCACGCCAGAGGGAACATCTTCGACACGATTTCGTCTCCGATTGTCTTAGCGAATAGTCGAATCTCTTTTTGGGCGTGATGGTTTGTTCGGAGCCTAAGGAAATGGAAAAGATTGTGCAGGTCGATCTTCCAATATGCCTCTGTGTAATTGGAAAGAGGAAGCTCCTTCCGAGCTTGCTCCCTGGCCACTCCGCAATCCAGGCGCTCCTTGTAAACCTCTCTCAGAAAGTCGTGAGCCTCAGTCTCTCGGGCCGTCAGATGCTCTCCTTGAGCCTCGTCCAAAAACCCGGCGCTGCCTTGTTTGTTACCGGGGGCCTGTAGACGCCACTGTCCCGGTAATGTTTTAGCGCACTCGTCAATAGCCACTGAGTATCTGGTGGAGTATTCGTTGACGTTCGCAGTTCTGTGCCGAATCCATTGTCTCCAAGTATCCATAGGAACCCGGACGCGGAACTTCAGCTCCGCCATTTCGAACGGAGTGGTGTGCCAATGCCTCATGAGATACCGGAGCAGTCCTCGCTCAGAGTTGACGTGTTTGGTACCTTCACCGTAAGACACCCGGGCAGCTTCAGCTATGGAGTAATCGTCCCCCATCCAGTCCACCAAACAAACACTTCCGCCGTTTCCTACTTTGAACTTCTTCCACTTCAGGTCGTTCCCTGTTTTTTCGTTACCCACGAAGACATTCCGGGCCGCACTCAGGTTTCGGGCACTGAAGTTTTTGGGTATCCGGGGGGATCATTTTTATGTTCCCGTCCATACACTCGCATCTGCGTAGGGCTTCGGGTGCCACGGAGCTAATTACGAAGACCTTACCGTGATCCGCACAGAAGGTAACGCATTTTATGATGTGAGTTGGAATATAGAGTCCCCTCTCACAGTAGCCTTCATGGCTACTTGCGATGCTCGCGCTGCCGAAAAACACTGTCACTGCTATACCTAGGACAAATCTATGCACTTTACTTCCCTGTATAATCCGTAAGGATCGCATTGGCGATATTGATCGCCTCTTCTATTGTTGAAACCCGGAAACCGGTGGCCTCGCGGATCATGGAATGTTCGTGAATGTTGTTGTCGTCCAAGACCAGAATGAGGGGCTTCTTGAGGGCGAAGGCCCAGGCGATCTCCATGACAGTCCCGATAGAAACTATCTTGGTGTTCAGGAGATTTGCCATCACGATATCGCATTTCTGGCAATCGAAAAAGTCCCGGGTCATGATGCCTCTCGAAGTGCTGAGAGGAGTTTCGACTCCGTTCTGCGAATCGTAGCAATCCCCGATCGCCTTTTCGCCTTCCAAGTAGGTCTTGGCTCGCAAGGGCGACAGCCCAACGATACCGGGGCTCAGCTTCGTTCTGACGTACTCTCTCCAGTCCGTCGCGTCGCCGTAACTCTCACCAGTAATAGCTCCAGCTAGGTAAATAGATCGCATATTCATCTTCTCCTGTACAGTATTAACGTAACTACGTTTGCTGCTGTGAACAATGCGTAAGCGGCTGCTTCTTTGTACAAACCAGAGTTAAAATCAGCTATGGTGAAGGCACCGCATACTACTATGCCAACGTATGCTCCGATTCTAACTAATCGTTTGGCGATTGGTATCATGACTTCCGCATGTCTATGTTGGACAGTGTTTTCTCGGGAGACCACCCTTTAAGCACTCTCCATCTTAGGGTATGATATTTAATCCCTGTTTCCAATGACCACTCTCGTAATGTTTTACACTTCCCTTTATAGGTTAGCTTTAGAGAATCTCGACGATTCCTACCCTGCTCTAGATCCGTGGCCCACCTACAGTTGGAGGGAGTATAGTTCCCAAATGTATTTATTCTATCCAAGGACTCGTGTTTTTCTGGTACTCCCATGTCTTTGATAAAACTGTCAAAGCTTCCTCCATATCCCGGATACGCGGTGTTGCTAGTGCAGGAGCATCTAGCCTTCATGCCGGTCCAAATTACGAAAGCTCTTGACATATCTAAGGCTTTTACCTCTTTAGGCAGCGCGTAGGACATCTTCTTTTCTCAGTTTGTTCATCAGGTGATTAAGGTGGAGTTGCGTACCATCCCAAGGTTTCATTTCGCCCCACTTTAGTCCAAGCTCGAAATCAATCTCTAGAGGTATATTAAACTGGACGCCCCAAATCTTTGTCATTCGCTCCATGAGTTTGGAAGTGAAGAAAGGCTGAATAGATTCAATAGCCTCCGGTACATCTTCTATCGGTACCTGAAGAACGCAAGAGTCGTGAACCACATCCTGAATCAGCCAGCAGCTCTTGTCGGGATGTACGTGCCACTTGTCGTTCTCAATCAGCCAATCGCAGAACATGGCGGAACCCAGGAAAGCTCCGTCTGACGAGATGCCCTGGATCGGAGAGTTTCGGGCGATGCGCTTGGCTCTGGCAATCTCCTGCTTGTCCGATATACCGAGCTTGAAGGTAATCAAGCGTCGTCGGCGTCCGATCGGACTTTGCACGTAGCCTTCAGTCTCGGCAAATTCTTCTGTTTTGTAGAACCAGTCTTCAGCGGCTATAAATTGCTTGAAGAAGTCAGCGATCCTGCCTGCTACGATATTGATGTCTGCTATGCCCAATTGCTGGGCAATGGCTTTGGCTCCGCGACCAAACATGGAGCCGAACACGATGGCCTTGGTGTCGTTCCGTTGGTTCTTTGTGACCTTCTCAATGGCTACCTGATACATTTGACTGGCGGTGGACTTGTGAAGGTCACCCTCGATTCCAGCCTTCTTCTTAGCCTCGCACAGCTCCTTGAATTTCGCGTCTCTCACTAGCCTCTGCTCTGCAATCTTGAGAGCCTTGTCCCCGTGTTTTCCCTTCAAGTCTGGAACGCTCATGTCCAGCAGAGATACTCCAGCATCGAGAACGGGGTACCGTATCTTAGGATGTTTGGCTGCATACTCAGCACTCAGTTTGTGGTAGAGCATACGGGCTTTCTTACCGCTTGAGAATGCCTTGGCCAGAGCTGGGCACTTAGCCAGAATACCCCACCATCGAACTTCAGAAGTCATGAAGTCGAGCTGGATCAAAGCTGTGCCGGGCTCAGCCGCGTACATGTTCTTGATCTGTTTCTTGGCCCAGTTATCCGCTCGGGGAACCTGCTGGAGATTAGGGTTTGTACACGACGAGCGGCCAGTGTCCGTGGTGGTTACCCAGAAGCTAGGCCGCACTCGTTGATCCTTAGATCCTTCAGTCTCGTTGCGGGGGTCAAGGAACTCGTAGATCGACTTGACGTAGGAAGTAGCCAATTTCTTGAGGCCAGAATGCTCCTGAAGCATCTCAACCTCTTTGTTGGCAGCGGCGTACTTTTCTTGGAAATGCTTGTCCAGCTTACCGGTGGGGATCTCTTTACCCTTGCTGGGACCGTATAAGACTTTACGTTTGCCTTTACCGAAGTCCATCGGCTCTAGCGACATCACGTCAAAGAATAGAGTTTGCTTATGAGCTACCTTGTCGATGTCAAAAACCCAATCCCCCTCGTCGGAGAATAGAGGTTTCATCTTGCCCCCCAGTTCTCTCTTCCTCATGAAACTGTTCACTTTCCTGGCGAACTTACTGGTTGGCCACCACTCCTTGATCTCCGTCATACGCTTAGTGATCGGACTATTTTTCTTGTCGTTCAGGAGACGAAGTTGTTCAATGTCCACCCAGAACCCGTTGGAGCCCATGATAGCGTTCATCCGCACAACAGGCTCAAACCAGTGTTCGCTAAGGAGCATGAGTTCGTCTCTGTAATCCTCACGCTTTGCTCGTTCACGTAGGTTGTAGTAGAGACGGTATGTGTACACAACATCGCCGCAACCATACGCCGCCAGTCGTTCGATGTCGATCTCCAGCATGCGACCTTGCCTACGCATCCTTTCTATTTCTGGGTCATCGCCGTATTTATCGACCTTCAAGTAATCCCTGATAAGGGATTCCAGTTTGTACGGACCGTCGATGCCGGACTTGCCACGATTTTCGTCCTGGCAATACGCCATTGTCATAGTGTCCAGCATAGGACGGTTGACCTTCGTAATACCTAGTCCGAAGTTCATGAGCATCCTGAAGTCGAACTCCATATTGTGGAATACCCAGTATTTGAACCCTGGATTTGGAGACGTGAAGAGCTTGATTAGGGCTGCGTCCAGTCGCTTGTACTCGTCGAGGGTGAAGCCAGACTGTGTATGATGGTACGGGATGGCCACGGCGTTTATACCATCGTGACAGAACTGGAACATGCCCAAGATATTATCATAGCGCTTGTTGAGATTTTTGGTTTCAGTGTCGCACGCGATGATTTTGATTTTTGGATCGGTAAGAAGGAACTCTACGTATTCCTCGATCTCGTCGATATCCGTGAGTAACCTGTATTTCCACGGCTTGGACCAGCGGTTCTCTTTTTTGAGGACGCTATCAGACCCGAGGACTAGCTGTAGATCGTTCCTCCACTGCTCGTACAAGTTTTGCTTACGGAGGATAAACTTGGGATGGTGGGTAGCGAATACCTTACCTATGGTGTCGTGCTCGAAGTGTTGACCACGAGCAATGCTCATCTTGGGAGCATCAGGGAAGAGGATCTTGAGAGCATTGCCCAGCACCACGATCTTGGTGGGCTTGATCTTCTCGATATCAGCCACGAGGTGCTTCAGGCAGGCTTTGGTGGCGGCAGGATCCGGCGACGTAAACTCACCCTGGTCGTTTTTGGGTGTGTAGCGAGCGAGGTTGGTGTACGCAAGAGACACGCCGCGAATATTCAATTTGCGGAGAGTGTCTCGAAGCATTTTGCCCGAACGCCCCCAAAACGGTAGACAGTTGGAGGCTTCGCTTTGACTGGGGGCTTCCCCTACGAAGAGAATGGTCTCCTCTGGGGCTTTCTTGCCTTCTCTGAACTGGGTAGGAACGAGATGGCATTTCCCGAAAGCGGGGCACTGCGATTGCTCGCAATCAAACTCAATAATGCCTGACTTCATAGAGGAGTCTTTAGTGTACCAGATGTTGGGGTATAGGTCGGAAATTTAGCCCTAATTTAGCAATAATTTAGGCTAAATTAGACCCTCAATCCCAGAGATATCGAACTATGACGGCATTTACGCCGGTCATTGCTTTACGCAGGGATAGAGGAAGCATCCAGTAAAAGTCCTCACGCAGGTTGGGAGTGACAATCACTGTTCCTTGCTCGTTTTCCTCATCGTACATGCCCGGCGCGAGCCGCTGAACTTCGGCGGTTTCGATCGGCCTGATGGGGTTCAGAACGAACACTCCCTGCGCTCTTGCAGGGCTGGTTTCTCTCAGGATCTCGACTAGCCAGAATTCCCCGTCTTTGGGAATTCCGCCTTCGCCCGGATCCCACTTGGAATCTATGACCCCCAGCTTACCCAGTGTTCTGGTGATGAGGTGGTTGTAGATCTTCGGCTTACCGTCGATCGTTCCAGCGCTTTGTTGCTGGACATTAGTAAAAAACTTAACGACGGTCCTTAAACCGGTAATCGGCTTCATCTTGCTCTCCTAAAACTGCAACTCTAATTAAAAAGGAAGGTAATTGATGTTCGTTCCTACTAGAGAAATGAACGCCTTCTTTCCGTCAGCTAGCTGTGTAGTCAGCGAAACAAAGTATGGCCTATCAGGGGCAAATTTGCTGTCATCCAGATCTTGAACAACCATTTCTCTAAATTCGAAGAGATTTGAAGTATTCTCGATTACGTTATTCGCTGCTTCGAAAACTGTTCCGTCTTCTGCAATTAACTGGATAGTAACGCCAGCTCCCAGTTCGGCACTCACTTCTGCAATGAGTCGATCTGGTGGTGTTGTCTCAACTACGAACGGGAAGAGATGCTGAATTGACTGCTCGTTCACCGCAGTGTTCTCCAGCTCCAAGAACGCTTTCCAGTTGGCTGAATCATATACATCCGTCTGGGTGATGGAGCCGGGATCATTCCATTCCCTCTGAACATAGATCTTGTCCAGATACGGAGGAAGTAGGATGTCAGAGGGGAACGTTGTGGGGTTCGTGATCTGTAGCTTTGGAGCCTCGATGAAGAACGATGCGTTCAGTGCTACAGAACCGCCGGGGTATAGTACCCACCCAAGAATGACGGTGTTCGGCAGATCTCCAAAGGAGAAGATTCCCGTTTTCAGGTCCATCTGAGCAGCAACACCGCCTTGTACATTTTGGTTCTGGTGCTCGTAGACGACGGTGTATCCTTGGGGTCCGGCGGAAAGAGGAATCGCGATATGCGTAGATACCGACTCTTCCAATAGCAAGGTGGGCAGCATTACACTGTTCGGGCCTACAGAAAGAGTATTGTCATCGAACCTAGAGAACGCCGCTCCCGAAAGAACACCTGATTCCACGATAGCTGTGGAGATCTGGTTTATTCTGGTAGCGAGTACGGTGTCGCCAAAGTTGACAAATCGCTGTTGAGCCATAATTCTTACTCCACTCCGTATAGACGGAAGTTTCCCTGAACAATGATGCCATTGTTAAATTTTAGACGCACGCCGTCAATTCCGTTGGTGGCGGGTACCAGCGACGTAACTCCTGTATACGAGCCAACGCAGCTTGTGTGCTGAAGGTCAGCGCCAGCGCTGAGGTTCACGGTTGTTCCCCAGATTCTAGGGAAGTTCGCGGAACTGCCTCTTGTGACTGTAAAGGTTACGTCCCCTGTTTGGTTGGCACCTACCCCCCACCCATCGGTGCCGTCTCTGCAAGTAGCGATCCGCTCATCGCCCGAGGCGGGGGACTGGTCCTGCCCTGTACCTGCGTCGTCGGCAAACATTCTTGCTGCCCATACGTAATCATCTTCGCCGGAATAGAAGACCCCAGCAATAGAGACCAGCGCATTTAACTGGTCCTGATCCGTTCCCGCCTTGATGTTGTCCCCCTCGATTACATATCTAGGGAATGTAGCGTCCAAGTCGGTGAAGTCCAAAAAAGAAGAGTTGTCTGCCGTCACCTCAAGAAGCAGGGATCTAGTTGCGATAGAGAACCCGTTGGCATCAATAAAGGTGGGTGATTGATGTTCCATTATACCTCCGCGACGACCACTACACGGCCAGCAGTAGCGACCGCGAAGGTGACGATGACCACATCTTGGTTCTGGACCTCGATGTTCGCCGGAATGATCTGGTTATCTGCTGCATCGTAGGTGGCCACGAGCACGTTAATCGAATTAAGGTTGTGAGTAACGACCCAAGTGGTCGATGACGAGAAGATCTCGCTGTAGAAATCTGCCGTGACCGGGCCAGTGGAGCCTGTGCCTCCGCCTGTGCCTGTGACACCAGCCGCACCGTCCGCACCTGTGGCACCGTCCGAACCGTCCACACCGTCCGCACCGTCCGAACCTGTGGCTCCTGTCGGAGCGCCAGCAGCGCCAGCAGCGCCAGTGGAACCAATCGCACCATCTTGACCGGGAACACCGTCCGCACCCGAGGGTCCTGTCGGACCTGAGAACGGCGGAAGAACGTCGGAAACATCCGTGATGGCGTAGTCCGTGAACGTACCGAACATCTCCAACTGGATCTTGAAAATATCCTGACCGAAATCCTTAGAAAACACAGCTACACTGGGATTGACCGCTTCCAGAGTCATAGACTCGTAGTCTTGCCAGTTTCCCGGATCCGTAGCAAAGGTAGACCGGACTCGAACCGATTCCGCCGTCACGTCTTCGGGATTGTGGATGACCAAAGAAATCTCGTTTGTGCCGGAGGAGAATCTCGAAGGAATGGCTACAGCTCGACTTCGGTACTTGCGACGCTCCCTATTCTTGTCTTCTGATGTAGCTGATACAGAAGGGATTTTGGTGCGCAAGCCTTCAGCGAAGGGATCGGGAGAAGCACCAATGTACAGATCGGTACCTCGCTCAAAACCGGTAACTTCAAATCCCGCAGGCAGAGGCACAGCCAGGGTAAGGATGATCTCGTTATTGGTGAGACCTGCCACATCTCTCGTTAGGCTGACTCCTGGGTCTGAGTCAGGACCGATAGTCGCTGAGACTCCTGTGATCTCTGAATCGAAGGTGGGATTCGCTAGAGTGTTTATGATATTGTTCGCAGTCGTGCTGGCGTCGAGTCCCTTCCCTAGGTCGAATTCTCCGACTGTCGGATCGGCTCCTCCGTCCGTGCCTCCGTCCATACCATCTGGGTTCATGGAGGATCCTGATTGGATGGTTTCGCTGATGAGATGGTTTCCGTCAGCTCCGGGGATATCGTTCACCAAATCAATGTCAGACCCGCCACCGGCCGTAGCAGTGATGAACAGGTCGTCCACGCCCATACCGTTTATCGCGTCGAGCATCTCTGTCTGTACTTCTGCTGCGCTCATACTAGAGGTAACAGGGATCGGTTCGTTGCCGAGGCCGTTTACTCCGCCTGTGTTGTTGAACTCAAAAGTGACCGTGTTAACGCCGTCCTCAAGGATGAATTGATCTCCGTCTTCGACACCCGAAACGCTCGTACCTGTATAAAGCGACAAACCTCCTCCAGCACCGAAGCCCATAGTTGTTGCTAGGGGGCTATTAGGCAGATCGAATATCTTAGTTGCCGATATAGTAAAGGCCCTTTCAAAGACGGTGACAGTGTAGACGGTGCTGTTGGAGGTGCCGGAATTCAGGGCAGAACGCAAGTCTGATGCCAATAATTCAGTAGAGTACCACGTATTGGATACGTTCACTGTAATCAAAGTCCCGCCTGAGGGACTTTCATCAACATCGAAGTTGGTGACGCCATCGGTGTAGATTCCCGTCGCTAAAGCGGCTAGAGACCCTGTAGCAGCAAGGGGCTTCTTCGCTGTTAGAACCTTGCCCAGTCCCAGGTCGATGGTGTCTCCGTCTTCCAACGAGCCGTTCTCCGGTATAGCTAGAGTTCCCACAGCAGCGGTGGCGGTGGCGGACTCGTCGTAAGAGTCTCGCAATTTCGGAACGCGGAAATCTTCGTAAATCCAGGGCCGGGCCGACGGCTCAATTAGGTATCCGTGGAACAGAGGGGTCTTGGGCAGATGCAAGTCAAGATTGACGGGTCGAACATCTCGGATTTCATCGACAGACAAGCCAGACCAGAAGACGTTTGCCAGAGCACACTTCTCGTTGAACGTGGAGGTAATATGAGCTTCCTGAGCTGCGTAAACGATTATGGTTGAATCGTTTCCATCATTGGATCGGCTTGTGATTTCAATGAAAGTAAGCTCAGAGAATAGAATATCACCGCGAGCGAATTGGTTCGGGTTCTCTTCCGTTCCAGGGACAGACGAATCTTGATATGTACCAAATTCGAAAGTCAAATCTTCGGAAGTATCGTCGCTCGGATCAGCGGGTACGCCAGTGATTTTAATCGTTACTTCCATGCCTGTTACGTTAGCTACACGAGTCAGCCCAATTTCAACGGGGGCGTCACCCTGCATGGCAACGCTGATAGGAACGGAGCCCACAAGTGCGTCTAGTTTGGTAGAAGCAAGAAGGATTTGAGGCGACTTGAGCAGAGCACCGTTTGCGTCAATGAATACCCTGAAGTCTCGGGGAATGGGTCCAGAACCGTCGAAAGAAATGATGGGCGTAGGAATGTTTGTTACCGCGATTCCGTCGGCAACGATCAGCTCGGTGGAGATAGGCTGCCCAAACGTCAGATCGTTTGAGGAAGGATCAACGGGAGCCTCACCAGCGTAGGCTACAAGGTACTCGATGGTAACGCCGTTGTCGGGAATTACCTCATCTGCGGGAATGACCAAAATGCTCTCACCGGGCACAAAGTCAGCGGCGATCTGGTTTGCAGGGAACCCTGTCTCGTAGACACTGCCGAGACGGATAATAAAGTGCTTCAGGTTGGCGTACCGGGCACCCACTCCGCCGTACAGCGTGCTGCGCCTTGTAATTGATCCTGTTGTATCTACGAGGAAGCTGGTCTGTTGGATGATGTCCTCAAAAAGACTGCCGGGCATCTTGGCTACCCCAACGTCCTGGGACATGACCATACCGTGCGCAAGAGTTTGCTGATACAGTGTCAGGTTACCAGCAGCGAGGTCGTTCAGGCTGGTTCCGTGGGGGTTTGTAGTGGTGGGCGTGGCTGTACCGACACTTTCCCTGTGACGAATGTCTACTGGGCTGTACCAGGGTCGGTTGTACGCGAAATTGGTGTCCCCTAGATCAATAGTGGAGTCCAGAACGGGTACACTATCGACTACGATCTGATTGACTGTGACCACAGCCAGCACTACGATATCTCGCTTTCGATCGGGTGTGTAAAGTGTCGTGTTGTTGAAGTTACCCAAGGTATCGACCTTGATAACATCTTCATTTGTGGCAGGTCTCTGTTCTCGTACAGCAACGTCTACGTTGAACTGGTTTAGGCGGCGGTCAGCACCTTCCTCAAGGAAGTATTCGATGAAGACGACGTTCTGAGTCCCGATGGCTGTGGAGGCCATTTCGAACAGGAAGATTTTGTTGTTTAGGGTAACCCAGTTTCCGGCCTCTGTGACAGCAGTCCCGGGATTGACATCAACCCGTACCAGATCGGTAGAAGGAAGGATGTTCAGGGGTCGGCTCAAATCCGTGATGGAAATGTCCTGAGGGTCTGTATCGTCAACTATTCCAAATTCACCGTCAATCAGGAGTCTGGTGCGTTCCTGAATCTCTTCAGATGTCGTATCTGCTTGAAAACCCAGGTCATCTGTCGAAACAGGTGCTCGGTAGTTGACGCCCGGTAGTTTTACTGTCATAATTTAATCCTGTCCTAAATAAGAGGCAGCGGATTTTAGCAGTTTACCTGCTGAAAGATAAGTATTTTCGTCTGTTCGAGTATGTCTGTTTCTACATGTCTTCATAATATTAGAGGAAAAGCATGCCTCCATCAAAACGGTTGGGAGTCCTAGAGGAATTAAATTTGCCCTTCAAACCCATAGCGAAATTCAGAAAATAGGGTTTTTGGAACATATTGGTGGCTTGCCACTGAGCTTCCCCATATACGTCCGCCGTAATCCCGTAAATTATGGAAAAAGCCTGATTTTCGGTGGGAACCCAGTTTCCTAGCTGTACCTGCGTGTCGTCCTGCCCTATCACGATGATTTCGATCCGCTCAATGGGCTCGTCATCTGCTGTTGTTCCTATGAGAACCTGTCTGGAGGTCACGGCCTCTAGGACGAATTCTCTAGGCTCGTTCGGCACGAAGGTCACCTTTAGGGTACAGGGGGTGGATGCCTCAACAGGCACATTCCACTCTGTCCCAGAAGGCAACGTGGGAATGACTTCCTGAGTTGTCTGGAACTGTCCCCTGTCGTCACATACAGCAATTGCCGTTATTTCCTGCGAGATGCCTCTTTTGCCGAAAGTCATAGCCCCGGACGCCACTTTCCACAGCACAACAGAATCACCCATGACAGGCATTTCCGTAATGGGAAACTGTTTGTTGATAGGTAGCGGGAACGAGTTGTCATCTACAATAGGATTACCCAGCTTGTCAAAAACAGTCAACGACATCTGTTCTTCCACGTCGGGGCGGTCGAACAGAACTCCAGACACATAGTCTAGAAGAAACGGTCCGATGTCATCCGGGTGTCCGGGAACCTGGGGAAGAAAGACTTGGTTGCTCAAGTAACTGGGTTGTGCCTTTAGATAGATGTCAGCACCTTTATCCACTCCTTGCTGGACAGTAATGTCAACCGTAGTGGGCTCCTCCAAGATTATCTCGTAGAACAAACTGAATGGTGCCTCGGTATCAACCACGCTAAGAAGTCGAGCACGGGATACTTTGATATCTAGCAGGCTAGTCAGCAAGTTCTCGGTGGTTACGAACGAAATGTTGTCGCCGGATAGAATGTGATAGCGGCTCTTGACAATTATCTCTGTGTCGCCAGCAGAAGCGTCTGCCGCAGGGAATATAGGAGTAGCGTACAGGTTTACACCTGTGCCAGCCGGAAACGAGCCAGTCACGGGTTCAGTGAGCTGGATGAGTGTGTCCGAGAAATCCCGCACAACGGCGAATTCAATATCAGGACCGAGGGATAGAACGGCCCCGATCTCCAGCCACCGATTCGGCCGCTCAAGAAACAACGTCCGAGTATTTACGGGGGCGGCAGCTAGAAGCTGAATTTCGTTGTCGGGGTTGATTATCGCGAAGTCGGCACCTGTTTTTCGGGCGAACCTCACCTGCCCCTTTAGTAGGGGGTCAGAGAAGATAGGGAATCCCCTGGGCTGCACCACTACATTGGCGTAGTGCGGCGAGATGCCGTTTAGTAGTTCGTTGTATCGTCGAAGTCTACCCATTACTGTTCTCTAAGTCAGATCGTAGAATTCCCAACCTGTAGCCGATGCTTTGCAGGTCGTCTTCTTGAGCCAGCTTACGCTCTGCATCAGCGAGAAGCTCGGCTCCCTTGGCTATATCGACATCCGTCAAAGTCTGTCCGGGTGCTAACACGGATCTCATACTTTGTACAAGGCTCCTGAGTACAGACACCATCAGTTTTGGCTCCAGATCCAGAATCTTGTTTGTCAGGGCTGCTATGTCTTTAACCGACTGCACGGCAGAAGCCTCCATCACTTCGTCCGGGATATCTTGATCTTCGACAGATGCGTAGTGTTCCCGGGCCAGCGAGGCCAAGGATTTGTTCAACGGCTGCGCGTCTTCGGAAGACAGGATAACGATAGCGGCGTCCAGATCCGCAGCAACATCTGTCATTTTGCGGTTGTCAAGAGTATCCGCAAGCACGACCAGCTCTGTAAGTAGTGTGTTTGTATCCATTAGTATTGCGTAATAGCCCGTGTAACAAAGTTGCTGTTAGAGTTCTTCGCCACAATGGCGAAGTGAGTAATAGCGTAAAGGACTCGGGTCCCGATTTCGTCGGGGTTCACGGAGTCGGTGATATCCACATAGATACCCAGTTCTCCCAGGCCAACATTGGCGTCTGTTAATCCAATTCGGCAGACACAGGAGACTGCGGCGCTATTAGGGAATTCTATATCATAGAAGTCAGCGACATCCGGTGCAGAGGCGGGGTATTTTTGGCTCTCTAGAACGGGATCAATACCTCCCGCCAGGAACCCTGTTCCGGGTGTGACTCCAAAGTTGTTGATTCCAAGTCCACCCGCATCGACTTCGGTCAAGGTGTTGAGGTTTCCATTAGCGCCGTCAGCAATAGCCAAGATGGTCACAACGGCACCAGATACAGTAGCCTTCACTACGTTTTGAATGAGAGGTTTTGAGGAGGCGTTGATCGCCGCAGCAAGGTTCTCGGCAGTTTCAGCCAAACTGTCTCCAGGGACCCATTTATCATCGCCAGGAGCATTGGTGTAGATCTCCCAATCAGTGGTGTGATCTGGAGTTGTGCCTTCGCTTCCACTTTGCGTCCAGCTCTTACCAAAAGTTGACGGATCCGTGATGCCGATTTCGATCTGTATTGCGGAGTTGGTTACAATCTTCTCCGTGAGTCCAGCCAAGGTGCCTCCTGTCAGGCGAAGGATTTGACCGATGTGAGCACTAGGAACTAAAGTATTTGGAGCAAGATCTACGGTGCCTCCGAATCCTCCAGAGTTATCTGTTGTACCATCATCGTACCCAACAGTTTGCCCGCCGCCACTTCCCGCGTTATCCGTACCGCCTATGGCGCTGCCAGATGCCACCAATAGGATACCAACCGCGAAGGATACTCCGTTGATGATAATAGCGTCATTCGAATCAAACCTATTGTCCAGAATAGCCACCGTTGCTAGAGCCTCTGTTGTCTGGTCATTGATGGGAGTGAGCTGTAGAGGGTTTGACAGGCTGTAACCCCCATCGCCCACAGCGAACCCCGCTAGCTTGAATGACACAAGCGAGGCATCGGGGTAGTCTCCATCGAGCTTACCGCGAGGTACAATAGATCTGGCTAGGAGATTTCGTCCGGCCAGTGTCAGTTGCGCGACGGGTACATCGCTCTCGGGAGGCAGAAAGGGCACTTACTATTCCTTTGTTGTAGCTGATAGAAATTTCTTCGCGAACTCGGGCATCGCTTGCGCGATGAGGGAGTATCCACGGGCTATTTCGTTCTTGATATCTGCGAACGTGTTGGCGCTTACGTGCGACGCCTTGATCGCCTCTGTCATGATGAAAGGCATGAGTTGAAAGTTACAGCCTTTTACGATCTTGTCTTCTCCCGTTTGAACGTTAGTCATGATGATCTCGTTCCAGGCCGGGCAACCTTCTTCCCCGGTCTTTTCGGGGCATTCGTGACATTTGAACGCTCTCTTATACTTCATTTAATCCTAGTCCTTAATACAAATTATTGCGTTAATGTATGATGGTCTCCATGTACCATCGCTTGTTACTCCGTGAGAGTGGGATCCGTCGCCACCTGTGGGGATGTTCGCTGAGGTGCTTTCTTGCGAAGAGCCTGGATACCCAGCGTTATTTCGTAGATGGGAAAACTGGAAATTACCTACGCCCGGGGTGATTGTAGAGTTCAAAGCGTTATGGGTATGAGACGGAATTTCCGAGATTATAAGTTGATGCGCAGCTCCAGAAATTCCCGAGATCGTCCAGTTACCTCCGGTTACCCCGCCCGACGCTGCTGAATCGACAACTCGAATAACCTTGTCGGTCACGGTCGTGTCTAGTGTCCAGCCGGTGGGGACAGTATCTTGGACGAACAGCATCTTGGAACCAGACGGAATTGACGATATAGTCGTTGTTGCGGAAGCCCACGCGAGGCCGGTCCAATACTCGATGCTGGGATTTGGAGTATCGTCACGAATAAACAACATTCCTGTGCCTGGAGAGGGAATACCAGTATCTCTATCGGTAGAATCTCCGATCTTGAACTTGTGGTAGCCGCTACCTGAGTAATGCTCCTCGGTCCACTTGGAGGGGATGGGCACAGCATTGGCGTTTACTAGAAGGGTAGTAGAGTCAATGCCGATACCCATGAACCAGTCGTTCTCTTCTGTAATCAAGAAGCCCGGACTGGCTCCCGCGTAGTACCGAGTACCTGATACAAACGGGTTGCCACTCAGAGCGCTGTACTTGCCGCTCTGAATGACATTGTTGTCGTTACCCCGTATTCCAAGCGGGAGATTAGTGACGCTATCGGCTGCCTCGAATTTAGAGTTAAGAGAATTCCAATAGCATGTATTTCCCGCCTGGAGGCTGTTTTCAAACAGATTCGCAGGGAATTGAACAGGAGTGGTGGGTTCGGTGGAAAACCCAGCGAAACCAAGTGCGTTCACCAAAAGTTGAGTGGCGGAAATTGCCCGTCCAATAAACCACTCATTTTCTGCGTTAGTAAGGCTACCGGGGTTGGCTTTGTCGGCGTAAAGTTTACCTACCGTGTAGGTGTTGATGGTTGCTGTATACAACCCCTCCATGATTAGGTTATTGAAGTTTCCTCTGACTCCCACAGGATCAAGGTCATTGTCGGGGTCAGCGAGTACAAATTTGGCTGTGCCTTCGTTCCAAGCGACAACATCTCCAGCCGAGGAAGACGAATCCCACAGGTTAGCGTCTTCAAACTGAGCGTTGGGGGTTCCAAATAGCAGGCGTGCAATTCTGGTGTCGATCTGGCCGCCTTTGGGGCCTCGATTCATCAATTGCTGAGGAAGGAGTTCACCGAGATAGCCTCTCTTGCCGTAGGCGACCCGAACAGGTCCAGTTATCTCGTTACTGAGAACCAGATATAGACTCTTGAGAGGGTTTACGTAGAAGCCTAGGGCATCAGTAGTGCCGGTGACAGAGGGATCAACCTCTACAGAGCCAGAGCCGAAAGCTCCCAGTCCGGGAGTTCCTGACCGGACTTGTAGAATTTGTACTTCGTTAAAGTCATCGTTGGTGTACTCTTCGTCTCCAGAGTAATCTTCGGTATAAATATTGAACCACTGCTGGACGGTTCCTGCAACGGCGTCAGTAGCGCCGGGGCTTTCGTAGAAACCGACGTAAAATCCCCCCAGGGATGCAGTAAGCTCTATTTCATTTGTGTCGGATGATGGAACCACCGCCTCTTCTGTTGGTACCGCAAAAACTTTGAGGGAACTGATCCATCGGTTGGAGTTGCCGGGATCGGCGTCCTCTAGAGGCAGGCCATTACCCAGATTGGCGTCAGCCTGAGCTTGCGTCAAAAGACGGGAGTCTTGTTCTACTACATATCTATTGTCGTCGTTGGGAGCACCAGTAGGACCCTCGACGGAACCAGCAGCGGCGTCCAACTGGTCGTCTGTTAGATGCTTCTGGTTGGCTACTAAGTTTTGGCTGTGCAGGGATAGATCATTAGCAACAGCCTCCGCGTTAGTGATGTTGACCCAAGAAACACCGTTCCAGGCGAAGATAAAGGGATCGTCTCCGGTTCCATCGCTGATGATGTAATAATCACCTGCACGGTTCGCATTCAGTCCCACTGGAAGGTTTATTTCAGCACTCAGAAGGCCACGGAATGGCGATCTGCCTAAATCGTCGATAATGTCGGACTCGTAGGTCTCGATATACCCCTGCAAGACGGATACAGTAGGTAAACTATCAGTCAACGCTGGCACATTCACGACACCAAACACAATTAGCGTCGGGTTGTTAGCCCCCTTAGCGCCAGTGGGTCCGTCGAGATCAAATTGCTCTTCCGTGAGGCTTTCAAGAGACAAGACCGGATCCGAGTTTGAGATATACTCTTGCCGGATGACGATGTAGTTCTTGAACCCCGCTAGAACATCGAGACGAGTCGTTTCAGAATCCTCTCGAACAAACATGCCGTCCGATCCGGCGGTTGCGAAAGGCTCTAGATCAACTTTCAGAGCGCCGTTTACGGCCTTCAGAGCGCCGCCCCAGAAGTATCCCTTGTTGAACAGATCACTATAGCGATCGTTGAGATCCTGAGTCGAGTCGGGATTTCGGAATTTTAGTATGGCTCTACGGGGCATTAGTTAGGTCCCAGGTCAATTAGTATGAAATTTCGTGCTTGGGCAGTGGCACCACCCACAGAAACAAGAGCCTCTAGTGTGATTGTGTGAGTTGTGTCCGAAACTGTCGAGAATACGCCTTGCTGAGACACAACGAAAAGCTCATTACCGGTTCCGGTCAGTTGATTGTGTACGGCCGTCACCCCCTGCGGACTTGCAAACGCAACACCGTCCATCTGAAATTGCATCGAAACTTGGCAAGTAAGAACGGTACCATTAAAGTTGCTCAAACCAAATACCAGAATTGTAGAATTACCGCCTCGGTTGGTGAAGTCAACGAAAATCGACCCAAGGGTAGCATAGGCACCGGTTAAAACAACCGGAGACGAGCCGTCGTCCCCATCGGAAGAAAGCTGCCTGATAAGGCCAGCTAGTGGGTCATCGTCTGGGTCTACGCTGGCGTGCCTACCGCCATGAGTGAAAACGTTAAATGTGGTTCCTGCATCGTCGTCAAGTATGCCCGTGGGGAGAATCAGATTTCCTCCGACCTCCAAGGTGCTGGTGATCTCCAGGGGACCGGAGAACCTGCTAGCCTCGACCCAGGTATTGGCGGAGCCGTCCGTGCAGTGGAAGACTTGTCCGGTGTCCGTGGCAAAAAGTGTCATACCGGTCGAAGAGGCCAAACTATTGGAGGTGGAGATTCCCGCGTCCGCAACGAGACCAACGAAAGTTCTGCACGAGCCTTCCGAATGTATGCCCGTGGAGGAGTCGTGCTCCACATCGTAGACTGTCTGGGCGTCTCCCCAGTTAGCAGTTCCTATGATGTTCACCAACAGTTCACTGGTGCTTATAGCGTGAGCTGCAAAGTAATCGTTCGGCGAAGCAATTAGTTGCCCGTTGGAAAGTGTGGAGCAGAAGTAGCGAAGTCCCACGCCGTAGGGGGTACCGGGATTCTGATACAGACCAACCTGAATGATGTTGTTCGAGTTACCCCGAAGCCCGTCAGGGTGAGGAGTTGTCGGATCAGAATCATCCCACTGCACGAAATCGGTGCCATTGAACGCAGCCACTTCTCCCGGCAGAGGTGAGTTGGGATCGTCAAACAGGTTCGCGGGGAAAGCAGTTCCGGGGATGAAGGTAGAAGCTGTAATACCGAAAGCATTCATGTTAACCAGCAGGCGGGTGTCATCGAAGAACGTGCCGATAAACCATTCGTTGGTTGGTGTCGTGCTAAGAGCGCCGGGTGTGCCACTGAGAGAATAGACTTGATCGCCAGCGGAAAATACAGAGGAGGAGGCGAACTCATACAGACCTTCTGCTATCAGGTTGTTGGTATTGCCGCGCACGCCAACGGGGAAGTCCGAAGTAGCGATGTTGGCTTGAATGAATTTCCCGGATCCTGAGTCGAAGGCTACTACGTCGCCCGGCGAAGTACCCACATCCCACGCAGAGTCATCAAACTGTCCGTTCACGCTGCTCTCTAGAATTTGTCGTACCCGGGCGTCTACCTGACCAAACAGGGGACCCCGTAGGAGGAAGGCATTTGGAGGCAAGTCTCCCAGATAGACGCGCTTTCCGAAACCGATCGAGAAGTCCGTACCGGTTGTGGGGTTGTCTAACTGTATGTAGACATTACTTCCGCTGTAGAAGCCATTCGAGTCTGCCAAGGCAGGATTAAGCTCAGTAGAGAGACTGGCTTCCTGAAAGACCCCAGTGATTCGGACAGGCTGAAACTCGCTGTTCAGAAGTTCTTGATCGTCATCCTGCGGCGTTGCTGATCGAGCCCAGATGTTAAAGAACTGCTGAGCTGTGCCGGTCGTTCCAAATCCCACGTAGAACGGGCCATCGCTGGCGAGCTGCAATTCAATAGAGCCCACTCCACCGGCGAAGTCTACTTCGGTGGGTGCAGCAAGAATCTTGGATGAGTTGATGAATCGGTTGGTATCACTAGGGACGAATTCCGAGTACGCCGTTGGGTCCGGCTGCAAAGCGTCGTTTTCGGTCTGAGTAGGAACCCTAGGATCCAAGTCGGTAACGTATCGGTTGTCTATATCAGGATCAGACACCGTTCCCAGAAGGGCGTCGGCTTGGTCGTCTGTGACGTGATTGCTGTCTACGTCTAGATCTTGCCGGTGAAGATCCAGCAGGCCAATCATGGTCTGGGCCTGAGTGATGTTTACCCACTCAATCTCGTTCCATGCCCAGAGTTCCGGGAACCCTCCGCTACCGTCTGTGACGATATAGAAATCGCCAACCCTGTTGACGTTGGATGTTGTGCCCCAGTCCGGTAGTCCCGTTTGAGTGAGAGACTCCGCTGTTGTAGCAACTAGACCACGGAACGATAGACGGCCTATTGGATCAACCATATCTCGTTCGATGAATTCGACGTACTCAGTTAGAACTTCGGTGACCGCTGCGGGGACATCTACAACTGCGAACACAATTAGAGCATCGGGATCAGCATCTCCAACGTACTGTGCTTCAGTCAGGGACTCCACCGAAACGATGGGGTCAGAGTTGGCTACATACCTCTGCCTCACTACAATGTAGTTACGAGTATCTACTTCAACCGCTAGGATGTTGTTATCGTCATCTTCTCGGACGAACATCCCGTCGAAGCCGATTGTGGCAAACGGCGTCAGGCGAACGGTCAGGGTAGAGGTAACAGCTTCTACGTCTCCGCCAGAGAATACACCCTTATTGAGTAGACCCTTGAAGCGATCATTTATGTCCTGACTGCTGTCAGGATTCTGAAATCTGAGGAGTGTGCGTAGTGTCACCGAATCGTCCTTTTAGAAGATCACCGATACAGTGAATTCTACGACTTCCGTGTCCACCTTGACTCGGAGAGGGAAGTTTCCGATTGCGAACAGGAAGTATGTCCCAACTAAACCGGCAAGGTCGTTCGGAGAACCGTCATCTGACACACCGGGATAATACCCCAGTAAGCCGATGTTGGACAGCTCTCCTACAGCCTCGTTCTGCTGAAGAAAGCAATCAAATTCAGGAGTGAACAAGTCATCCGGTAGGGAGGCTTCGTCAATCGGCTCAGGTCCAAACGTGATTTGGGGCAGTTCACCAAGAGAGGTGTCTGGAGTAAGAGCAACGATTGGGTTGCCGGGATCGTGTCCGCCGTTTCCACATTCGAAATTGGTGACTATGAAAGAAGTGCCGTTTACGGTCATGGCCGCGAATGCTGCGCGCCCCTGATCGGTAATTGCCGCTAGTACGGTAATTGCCATCTAAAGCTCCTAAGGCTACTTAATTGTCCAGAAGATCGTCTGCTAGGTCTGTGTGTCCCTTGTCAATCAGTGCTGTCACAATGGACACCACTTCCTTGGGAGGTCTCACCAAAGTACCGTCTGGTTGAACGGATCCAACAAGCGCCCTGACTTGGTTCTGGTATTCCCAGATCTTCAGGGGCCGGTTTCGGACTCTGGTGAATTTACAGGCGGCTTCGATGGCTTCATCGAGCACATAAAATCTTACTTGTTGGCCCATCACGGCCTTGTATTCATCGTCAAGCACAAACATTTGCATTTCTTATTCCCCCTCGTCAGCCCGGCAAGGTCTGACGGAACCCGGCGGCACCGGTTCTATGGGTTACAACTTGCTGGAGGCCGCCGGGCTCCATCTGTAGTAAAGATAATGTGGTCTTAGGCATCTCCTATGACCTTAAAAAAGTGGTGAATTCCGCTACTTACTGCCCAAAGCGAGCCTCCAGAGAATGTCCCGTCCGTTGTGGCGGAGAGTCGTGGATCCACGCTGGACATCATGCCCCAGATGATGTGGTTTTCGTTGTCGTCACTGGCCGCATAAGCGGCATCTCCCGAGATCTGGATCCAGTAGGTTCCGACCAGAAGAACAGTCGAGTCAAAGTGAAAAAGCTCGTAATTCGGGACTCCATCGGTAATGTCTGAGACAAATCGGTTCTGTGCCCGAGCCAGTAGAAGCCCGGGTTCTCCTGAGTCATTCTCGTGGACAGTCACCGTCAGGCTGCCCGTGGGGCTCCCTAGACGGTGCAGGAACAGCTCTGCGAAGCGAAGGGTAGCCGGGTCTCCGGTTACCTCGAATTGCTGCGCTATGGCGATATTTCCGCTTCCGCCGCCAAGGCGTGTATTTTGTCCCTGCAAACCACCGGCAAAGCTCGTAACAGAGATCAAATCCGGCACGACTGGATTAGAAGGGTCTGGCTCAAATTCCAAGGTATTTCGGCTACCTGAGGTAGAGAACTGCGTACTAAATACATCCACGTAAATCTCACCACCGTTGGTATCGTTCACTACCTGTGTCTTTAGGAAAGATCCTTGCCTGCCAAGCTCAATTCGCAAGTTTTCTGCTGTTTCTTCGCGATCAAAGCCCTCTGTCCCTTCGCCCGCCGTTAGCTGGATCTTGTAAGTCCTCGGAATATAAGCGTTTTCGTCCAGATCGTTGTAGGATTCGTCACCAGTGAACACCGTTTCTTCGCTGTCCGGGTCCATGAAGGTCAGTTCGCTGCCGTACAAGGACTGGCCATATACGCCGTCAATGTCCTCAAGCTCTATCTTTGCTCTAGCGGGGCGGAAGTGAGCCTGTTCTGCCAGAACGTGCATGCGGCCAAAGTACATATCATCCCACGCGGCAGTAGTATCAAGCGTGAGGGGATCATTTGATAGCACCTGCGGTAATGGCCAGAACAAGATACGAACCACATCTGCCCTGTTTATCGGTAGGGTAGGATTTGTATCCGTTGGGAAGTCCAGCATAATAGGTAGAACATTTACTCCCCGAGTCAGGTCTTCCTTGTCGAATTTGTGGGTTTGGGACTTACCGTCGCTGTCCTGAAGGACGATTAGGAGGGATGACATGTTTCCGGGATAATTGGGAACCCCGGTGTCTTCCGGTATAACGTCTTCGCCAAAATACGCGGTCAAATACAAGGTGTCTGCGCCGATATTGGTCAGGTCCAGAGGAGCCCCAGGAGTATCCCACCTGAAAAACGGTAGAAGAGACTCTTTCCTGACGAATTGAACGGAGGAGGTTCCCCCTAGAGCAATTTCGCTATTAGAAGCGATGTAACTCGGTCCGTCTGGCCCGTTGACGAGTCCCAGTATAGTGAAGTCGTCAATGTTGCTGAAATCCAGAATGGTCGTGTCCACCCGGAATTCGTCGATGGACACATTTTCCTCTACTGAGGGCGAGGATTCATTTACCTCCCCCTCTGCTGAGAGGCTGAAGGGAATGTCGATAGCCTGCGAGAACACGTCAACCTGCTGGGTAAAGAAGCCGTTGTAAGCGCACTGCGGAATACCTGAGCCTACGGCGGGGGTCACAAACAGAGAGTCTAGAAACAGATCAACAGGATCGGAGTTCAGTACAAATCCGTCGAATCGTCCAGATAGCGGGAAGCCCACCCATCCGTCCGCACCAGGGTCTATGGCGGGCTGGTCCAGCGTCTCTCCAGAGTCCCACGGGATCAAGGAGTCGAATGTTAGGCGTTTTTGCCCAAGAGGATTTTCTGTTGTGATGAACAGGTCAAACGGGTAACTGGCTGCACAGAATTTAATGAACAGTTTATCCAAGATTTCCACAACTACCCGGAAGTTGGTGAATGTGAACTCTGAATATACAGAAGCCTGCGGGTCATCAAAGTCGAACCTGTGGATTTCTTCTACGCCGCCTGCCGTGATTAGAACTTCGCTTTCCCCTACTTCCTGAATCTTGTAATAGTTTCGGGCAGCGTCTATCAACCTGATAAAGGACAGCCAGTGAATGATTTCGTAGTTGGGAATCCAAGAGTGGGCTTCGAAACCGGCGAATTCAAGCTGTCTTCGAAATAGCGGTATAACGTCAGGCTCGAAGATACCCTCATCTGTTTTTGTCGGAACAAAAATAGGTGTAGTTCCAAGCAGAGCCGCTCCAAAGTCTCGGACACCCTGCGTAGAGCCGTTTTTGGTCATATACGTTCGAGTAATGAATCGGCTAATTAGAGTTCGTAGAGACTTTGGGTCAGCGTATAGGTCCTGAAAAGGAATCAGAATATCTGTCATGCGAGCGGAGAATTGGCTGAAGAGAGCACGATCCTGCTCATCTAGGGGGTTTTGGGTGCTGGTGAAAATTTCGCGTGCGTAGGCGGAAAGAAAAGTACCTACGTGGGATGCTATCACCGAAGTGAACGTGCTGTCGTTTTCGGTAAATACGTCTATCTCGCTTTCGCCCTTTCGTAGGGGAAGGAAGACGGTAAAGGTCTCATTGACCGGCACCACCACTTGCTCGTAGACTCTGTTTTTATTGGCAACGGTAAGATTATTGTCCAGGCTAATTAAGGTGGCACGAATAGTATGCTTCACGCCTACATTGTCTGTCGTGATCTTGAATGGGGTCCCAAACACCGTGTATTGACTTACAACACCCTCCAGATTGGTGAACCCGCCCCTAGGAACACCCTTGTACGTGCCCACAGCGACATTGCTGCCGTAGAGCATATCGTCCAGGGTCTCCTGATAGACCTGGGTCTGTAGTTCAATTCGAATAGTCATTTATCGGACGCTTAGCTGGAAGGCTTCGTCATCTAGTATAGAAATTTCATTAGCTTCCAGTTCAATGATCTCCACGTCCCGAAGCGAAGTGTCTGTTCGCCGGAACTCTTCAATGTTTAATGAAGTTACACCCTGAACTGTGTTCAGGATAGTTTCACGAATAGTTTCAGGATAGAGCGTTACCCCAAAAGTGTTTTGTTGCACCAAAGCCAGTACCGCATTTGTCACCTGATCTGTGGTGCGGGGAACGTCGAACGAGGAGGCTACCCGCACCGACATCACAACGGTGATTGGTACCTCTACTGCTTCGTACACAAGAATATCAGTGCCGAACAAGAGAGAATCCCCCGTCGTTGCTGGTTCGTAAATCTTCTGCACGTCAAGGATCAATCGGTTGAATGAATAGGTAAATGTGACTACATCCCCCGGCGAAAGGGGAGAAGTAAGAAACACTATTTCGTTGGCTTGTACCGTGCTAGACACGGGGCTCGTAGAGTTTTCCACGATAACTGCGTCTGAGTCGATAACACCGTTGATCGACAATACTAAGCTGGAGGGTACAGACGGTGGACTGGCGATAGGAATCTCTGTTTCTCCCCCTAAGGCCACGTAGTTTTGCCTGACCGTTTCCACATTTGACCCGGCGATATACACATCCAGGCCCGGTGTCAGGATAGTTCTTCGAAATAGCTCACTAGCAGGCTGAATCACAGCTACATCCTGAATGATCTCGGGATAGGAGTCGGAAGCTACGAATTTAACGCCGTCTATCGACCCAGTGTTTAGACCAGCAAATCGTTCTCGGATTCGGTTCACCTCGGATTCCTGAGTCTCCTCCTCACTTCCTCCCTCCGCCGGGGCGCGGTTTTCTACACCGTCGAAGTCCACGTTGGGCGTAACGAGGCTATTTATACGAAAAGCCGGAATATTGAAGTTTTCGCCCGGAGATACTGCCTGCACGTTTACGGCGACCTCGAAAGTTCTTCGAGATGAATTGAAGAACGAGTCGGCGTTGGTGGGATCTATTACTACATCCTCTTGAACAATATAGTTTAGTGTACCGTTCGAGTTTCCCACCAGAGTACCTCGGCGAACTTGGGCTGATTCTGTGGGGCGGGTATACCTGAAGAAGAATACTACAGCAGACGATTTCGTTCCCGGAGCTTTTTGAATCCCAAAATTGGTTGCCAGGGCTGTTGTTTCGGCCTCTGTGGCAACATTTTGGAACTGAAGAGAGTACAAAGCACCAATTCGTTCCTGCTCCGCCTCTATCTTGGCGACCTCGTTAGAGACCGGCTGAAGCATGATATTGAAGACAGGTCCACTTCGGGACTCAATCGTGGGATCAGCAGCCTCTAAGGACTGCTGCATGGATAGCTGAATTTCTTCTACGCTACGAGCCATTGTTTATCCTTCCGCTCCCTTTGTAACTACGGGATTCTTGTTTACTCCCTTAGCCACGATCTCCTGGGATTGCTGGGTAGTTGACGGCGGCAACAGATGATCGAGTCTAACGGGGTTCGGAGCTAATTTCACGGAACTCTCCACTGAGGGTCCGGCTGTTGTACGAACCGCTAGCCCGAAAAGGATCTCCGTTTGGTCATTTTTGTAAACTTCGATAGATTCCACCATCGAAATCTCTTCTTGCGGGGTAGTGGTGGGGTTAGTTCGTTGGAACTGCCGCAAACGCTCTATAGCGTCTGAGACATACGAACTAGCCTGCTGTTCTCCGATATTGAATCCCGGGTCGGTCACCACCCGATTCAGTTCGCAGCCAAAGGCTCTCTGCACATCAAAGTCGGTTAGAAGAGATTCAGCTATGTCTTGGCTGACCTTATCGAACCCTTCGATGGATTGAAGGCGTCCATTCACGTCAAAGAAGATGTCCCCGTCTACCATTTTGAATGTACTAGCCATTTGCGCCTCCCGACAACACCCTAGACTGGATCGTGATAATTACGTCTCTCCACGACAAAAGCTCTTGGGCAATTAGAGGATCTGCGATGCCGCCTATGGAGTCTTCCAGGGTTTCTCGTGCATTTTGCTGTTCATCCAACACAGCGTCCTCAACCACGAGATGTTCTGCTCTGCTCTGTTTAGACGCAATCTCTCCCATAGCGAGCTGAGAGTCTCGCATGATTAAGGAGATCTCCGGTACATCGGCGAACCGTCCGGGAGGTATTTCGAGCGAATCAGTGGACTCTTCCACTTCCACAATCTCGAAGTTCTCTCGAAACCGAGCAAATCGGATAGTTCGTTCTGAGGATTCTTGAAGAACCGCCAAAGAGTCGGTTTTTTCTCTCTCAAAAGCGTCGTTTAGAAGGGCATCTCTGTCGTCTCTTTTGATTTGGAGATCGGCGGCCTCAGTGAACCACCTCATAGCATCCGACAGCTTCCCAGGATCCTTGAGGGCCTGGAGTATCAGGTACGCCTCGAATTCCCTGGAGATGGGCTGCTCTGGTTCTTGTCCAAAAGACTGCGTGCCCGCGTTGAAGTACCGAGGTATGTCCGTAGGGGAACGAGCGGCGAACAGGTCAACCTTCAACCGCTCTTCTTGTGTCAGGTGCTTGAAAATATCTGTGTCGATTGTCATTTAAGCCTGCCCTAATTCTGTTACTAGAGGACTTACGGAGTCTCCCGCCAATCTCGCCAGTAGGTATTCAGCGTCCGTTATCGAGGACCCGAAATTTGGGTTGAGTATGCCTAGGTCCCTGTTGGTAGAGGATCGTGAAATCTTCAGCAGTGCGAAACTCTCCCGGAGCTGTCTCATGGCTGCCTCCTGTGTGGGCAGCATTTCCAAGCTGAAAGCGTTCGGTGCGTCTTCGGACGGCAGGATCGAGTCTATGACCGACACCGGCAGATCGAACAAGCGTCCTACGGGGTCATTCTCAGAAGTTCCCCTCAAGACAGAAGCAAACGCCCCTACTTGTAAAGATACGCTACTAAACAGCTCCCCAGAGGCCGGATCGTCGAGAATATTGGTCTGCACCGAATCTCGCAATTTATGAATACGATCGGGCACTTCCGTCACAATTAGACTGGCATTAGGGTCCCCGTCCGCCAGCAGAAAATTGGTCATGCTGGACACAGACACGGCGGCTGCTAGAAAATCTCGAACTTTTCCTCTTCGGTAGGTGTTGAAATAGAGCCCGATGGTGTCGGATAGGCTACCAAGAACCCCCACAACCTGAGCAAGCGTCTCGTCTAGGTTTCCTTGGATATCTGTTGGGAATTCGTTAATTTGGTCTCTAATCCTCAAGGAATTCACCAAATCCGTTGAACGGGTTAGAGTGATATTGGCGGACTCTGTGGTTCGGGTCCCCGTAAACCTAGTGTTGACGACAGGAGGATTCAGAAAGATTTCATAGGCAGTCCTCAGAGCTGCCACATCGCTGGCCACCCCTCCTAGGGCTTGTTCTATGATTGCATCTGAGGACCCAGGTTTCTGTATGACTAGGGTTCTCGCGTCAACACTGGCAACTAGGCGCTTTGCAGCGGATACTACGTCTCCTCGGAAATCGGCAGTCGTGTTCAAAGACCGATTCGTGTAACTAGGCGTATCGGGGGACTGCTGAAATGCTTCCCCCAGAGTCTTTCGTTCTTCAAGGTTGCTCGTTGCGGGAAATACAAGGGTGCTGAGACCGTTAGCCTTATCGTTCACGCCCCTAAAATTCTCGTCGCCTCTGTTCTGAAGAGCGTTTTCGAGATCGGAATCCGATACCCCAGCTTCTCGCAGGTTGCTCAGGATATCCGAGGATATAATTGTGGTAGTTCCGAAGACAATCTGTGCCAGAAAAGTACGAGCGTATTCTTGAAGAACTCTTATCACTTCCAGTATCTTGCTGGTGCCTATTTGGCTGGGGAGAAGAGCTAGCTGAGACTCCATATTCTCCAGAAGTCCGTTAAACAAGCTAGAGCTGGAAAGCGCCAGATCATCCCCAAACGTGGCAACCCTAATCTGCGGGCTGCTCAACTGATAGTTGACGTGCATCTTACTAAAGTTGGATGTATTGGCGTTGATAGTCCCGTACCAGATGATTCGTGCGTTAATTTGGTCCTTCTGAATACCCAACCTCCTAGCGGTGTCCGACATAGAGGTATTGAGGGAGATGAACTCAGGTACGACTAAAAAGGCAACCCCCAGCAGGTCCGGGAAGACGAACAGTTCGAAAGTACCTCTCCCAATCTCGTCTCCGATCTCTTCGTGGGTCTTCGGTAAGCCGTCAGCGTTCAGATAGGAGACGGCTTGAACAGTGAATCGGTTCAAAGCTAGAGTGAAGCGGTCGTTTACATCCATCCTGGGAGGGTGGGCAGTAAACTGCACGTCTACTGTATCGAGATCTTCACCAGTGTCCCGGTAAAGCTCTTGTAGTGAACGTAGATTGTTGGAGGCCGGAATGGAAGGTAGAAACGTGTCGCCTATAGAGGTGATGTCCACAAGGCCGATACGTTTATGATCGAACAGGTCACTGGGGTCTGTAGGAGGAAGACTTCTGTCTTCAACTGTTAGGTCGTAACCCCTTCCGAGTACGTCCAGTGTGATAGCGTTGTACTTGGTTCGAATCTCCTCCAGGGAGTCGAGGCTGAAGTCAAGAGCCGAGATCTCAGAACTAATCGTAGCCGAGATACTGGCAGCTTCTCTCTTGATGTCGTCTATGGCGTCTTGGACTGACATTATTCTTCTTCCAATATGTCAACTCTTCGAATAGCCTGCTTGACCGGGATGTTTCCCGCACGCCCCTGTGAACCGCTGGGAGCTACATTCGTAGAGTTACTGCGGAAACCGCCTTCAGACTTTACGACTCCCGTAAAATTGGCCTCCGGGGTGTTGAAGGTTATAAGGGGGGATTCGAAAATGATTTCCTTAGTGGCCAGAATGGTTAGAGTTTCTGTTTCAAATGACGTTTCAGATTCCGTGAAGTTTAGATTACTGTGCGGGCCGGTTGCTCCGGTGGCTCCTGTAAGACTTACCTGACCGATTTCGACGAAAAAGTTCCTACCAACCCGGGTATTCTTGTCTCTACCCACAGTTTCGTCCGCATCAATATCAATGACCCGGATCTCGTCTGCATGCACAGTCAGTGTGCGGTTGTTATCCACTGTTTTTATGTCGTCGTTGTGGATATTCTGAATCTTGTCAACTAGGATATCTATCTCTTCGTTTCGTCCAATGAAACGCTTGAAGTCTGAAGGATCAACCAAACCGATCTCAGCAACCATGTTGCCTGAGGGAAGAATGAACTTGCCACCTGTGGTAGCTTGTACTGGATGCTCGATCTTGAAGTTACCCAGCTCGTCCAGTTGCATAAGCACGGATGTTTCGGCGGGGGTCCAGTATTCTCCTCTGGCCCGCAGCTTCTCTCCCGAGTCGTCTAGACGGTACGGTATGCCAGTGTCGTCTATGACATGTCCTGTTCTGGTGTCGAACAAGATGCGGGGCGGTGTGAGCTGCGGATTGGTCATCCTCATGAGATGTTCTTTTGCGAACCCTACTCTCTCGTCATCCCGTTTGCCGTCAGGGTCGGGGTAGAACTTGTCAATCGTGGAACCGGCATCCGGTCGCTTTACAACGCCGTATCTTTCTTCGTCTCCGATCTCGCTAGACTTGTATTGGTGGTTTTGTCGAACGTGAATAGGAGCTTTGGCGCTGATCTCCGTCTCGTCCTGATCCATAGTGAAACGCATGATACCCGCTCGCATATCCAAGTGAGGTCTGTTACCCATGAATATCTGGGCACCTCCTCGGGACGCGATGTCTATTTCGCCGGATTGCAACGGCCTGAAGGCTTCTCGGGAGATCAGTTGTCCTTCTCCCGACAACAGGGAATTTACGTTTTCTCGAAAGAGCTGAAGTCGAAGTTTGGTGTCTGTGTGCCACCATCTCATGTTCTCGGGTTCTTTGGTATCGCTTCTCGTAATCAGAAGAGTACCCATGCCCCCCTCTGGGGCTGCTCTCATCCAAGCAGACCTTCCTAGATGAGGTTGCGGGTTGAATAGGATTCTTCTCGCGCCGTGGCTGTCTACTAGAGTGGTATCCGCAGCGGCGTTGTACTCCTTAACGAATCCAAAGTACGGCTTGCCAGCGCCCTGACTCCTGTCAGCGCGTATCATATTGGCACGGCGTGCCATCTGTACTCTAGTTTCTACATTCTTAGCCACTGTTTCTACACCTTCGCCAGATCGGGGTCAATGGTTCCTAATGCTCTGCCTCTGGCTTCCTTTACGAGTAGGGCTCTTTCTTCTGTACCCGACTGTTTGAATGAGGCGCTGGCTCGAAGTTCCTTTAGAGCGATCCTTTCGGATTCGTTATCGAAAACCAGAACACCCACCGAACTCATGTATCCCGGAGCGTCTGGGAGGGGAACCTCTGCCGCCGTGACTTGTGCTTCTTTTGCTTCATCAGAAGAGGCCACCGTTTCCGTATCTACGGGATTAGTCTGTCCAGGGAACAGGTATTCCCACCCTTCCTGCAAAGACTGAGACGCCTCTTCCCACGCTTCTCCGAGGGTTTTGTTGACCTTACCCCACCCCTCGTTCCACTCTTCTCTAATGTCGATGTTTTTGATAGCCTCAGCTCCCAAACTGAACTCGGCCATAGCATCGTCAAGATTGCCCTTGTACTTCCCGTATAGGCCCATGAGATGATCGCCCGACGCTGAGATCTGATCTGTTATGCTGGTGGAGTCGCCTATACCGAAAGCGCCCGCAGCAAGATCATCCCCCCTCACGTCCGACTTCATCATGAACATACCGAAACCGTCAGTTCTTGTATGCCGGGCGGTTTCAGTGAAACCGGATAGCATTTGTCCTGCGGCTTTGAGGCGACCAGCCATTTCGTTCGTAAACCCATCAGTAGCAGCCGCATATTCATTTACGGCTGCAACAGCGGTTTGGTTGCCCGGCGTTAGCAGAGGGCTTGTAGTCGTAAGAGCTGTTCCGGGGTTTCCTGAAGCATCAGCAATGGACAATTGCGGGGTAGTACCTTCACCCCCGCTCCCGGTCCTTCCTTCCGTCGCAAGATAACCCCCAGTACCGGGCTCGAATATCTCCCTATACGTGATAGGCATAGAGGTGCCACCAGTTATTAACGTGAAACCAAGAGTCTTGTCTTCCCGAAAAAGTGCTCTGCGGACGTACCTGCAACTGATATTGGTGGAGGCTTTTTTGAATATCTCCATTGTATTGACAACCGATGTTGTCAGAGCCATCCTTTGTCGTTCGAAATTCTCCATAGGACGGTTAGGCATAATGAAAGGCCGGTAATCGAATTGCATGTCCATTCGATTCGATTCAGCTAGTTTCTTCTGGAACGCAATCTGAGCAAGACGTTTTAGAGAAGAGGCACTGTTGATGAACGGAAGAGCCAGCTCGTGCTCCAATACTCCGTATCGAGCCATCATTAGTGGAGCAACTACAACCGCCTTGGGCTGATACTGGTCCTCAATGTTGGCTTCGGTGGCAGGCGAGATTCTCCCGCTAGCTATGACAGCCGTGGTCATCTGGCCAGCCTCGTCCTGTATGTTGTCGCTTTGTAGGTGCTTATTCACTCGGAATACGTGCTCGTACTCGCCGTAATCCCTAGGGAAGAAGTCATACTGGGGGAATTCGACCACGATGTCGCCCATCGGTGTCACCCAGAACTGGTAGTCGATGCGATTAGAGAAGTCTTGAAGAATGTCTAGCTTGCCGCGAAACTCCAATTGGTTTCCACTAGCGTTGAATGCGTCGAAATCCAGAAGGTTTCTGGCACCCGTTCCCGCAGCAGGCAACAGCATGTGCAGGAACATTTTGTGCGGAGCCCAGGCTCCGTCATGGACAGTCTGAGCGCCAATCCTTTTAGCTTCTTTTTGTGTTAACCAACGACGGTTGAACTCAGCACCCACAGCCTTAGATCCTTCGGCGTCGTTTACCACTGACGTGGTTACCACTGACGTGGATACCCCCTTCTTTCCTTCCGTCACCGTTTCAGTGCCCTGAATCCTTTTCTGGCCATCATAACCAAATAGACATAGACTATGCCAGTGTTCAAGACTATCGGGCTGTGCTCCTGTTTTTTTATCCCCCGGTTTGTGGTAAATTCTTTCCCCGACCGTGAAATCGCCACACCCTCGGCTGAAACCAGAATCTCGAAATTGTTTTTCTAGGTTCCGATCCTGCGTCGCCGTTCCTGTAATTAGGAACTCCATAACATCCTCGTAGTGGCGACCGGAAAGGGGATGCGTCTTGATGGCCGGATCTAGCAAGTCCGAGAAAATCCCGTCAATACCAGAGGCAGAGTCGGGTCTGCCTAGAAATATCGCCTTGGGATTTGTGACGCCAGTGATCGCTGTAGTCTGCACTCGCATTCTGGAGATCCAGGCTCGAATATCGTAGCACCCCAGCTTCACGTTGGACTTGCCGGTCACATAGTCAGTGTCATAGCTGATATTTTCGAGGTAGCCCGTAAAAGCTGGCATCCACTCGTCCGCTTCCCTAATGGGATTTTTTCGGAAGATGCGGATAGGGTCTTCCTTGTGGAAAACAGTAGACATGAATCCTAGCTGCCAACGTCTATCTTTTTGCGACACATTTACCTTACCACCAACGGTCTTCGCGCCCAACTCCTGTAGGGAATTAGGACCAATGTCGCTAGTTATGTTGCCTGTGGTAGCATCCACAAAACCTGTAAAGTTCACTCCAGACACGAGACCTTGTGTGGAACCGGCTAAGATGAGCTTCAACTCGTCGATGTCAACAAAGGGATTCCTTGACTCGTCCGTTTTGTAGGTAATCAGTTCCTTCTTCGCTCTCTCGCTGTATTTGTCCTCTCCCGAAGTATCGTCGCTTCTAAACTTCCCTTTGCCACCCGGCTGCCCTATGCCAAGGTTGGCGTAGGTGATTACAAAATTATTAGCACTGTTGTTCAGGGAAAGAGAAGCCTCGTTCCACCCGTCCTTGTCCACAAGAGTGATCTCCAAGTTCCCTACGAGGTACTTGGTTACGTCTACTCCGGCTATGAACACAAGGAAATCGTGTGTGTAAACCTGATTGACCTGTTCTCTGAAGTGTACTACCTCACCCTTGGAAGTGTCTACCCTGTCGCCGTTAGAAGATCTAGGGTCGTCTGTCGGAAGCGAATCCAGATTGCCCTGTGTTTCTTCTACCGGAGCCAATGCGGGAGATTCGGCTGGTGCTTCTGGGGGCGGTTTCCTGAGCGCAACTGTCTCGGGCGGGGCTATCCCGTCTATCTGCATAGATTTTACAGCGTCGATTCCTGCTTCGCTCGCTGGGGCGACTGCTGCCGCTGCTGTACCGGAGGCGTTTCTATCAACGCCGTACCACAAAGTGGTTTCGGCTTGACCCGGGGTAGCAGCAACAGTGCCGAGTTGATGCCCTACGCCGACCGTTTGCCCAGGAACAACATCCACTGTACCCAGGGGACCATATCCCGTCTGTGGCATCTGACTCTTAGATTGTCCCGCCTTAGGTAGGGCAGCTAGTTTAACAACAAACGCCGTCTTCAGAACCCCGCTTCCCCAGTCCCAGTCGCTTCCACTGGTATCAATTATTTTGACGACCGTGCCAGGATGTGTAGTTCGTACAATGGTTCCAGCCTTGGTAAGGAGCTGCATCTTCTTTCGGTCACCGGGAACATTGTCTCCAGAGTCTAGCAGTTCGCCGTCTGCGGCATCTATAGGGGAAGCCCCGGACAGGCCGAATTTGTTCTTGGCGTCGGATCTCTCGTTTCCGGTTACAGTGCCCATCTAATGCTCTCTATGTTTCGACAAGATCCAATCTTGATCGTCGTCGTCCCAAGTTACCATGTAAATAGTGTCTGTATACGGGGCCAGGGCAATGTTACCGGAAGCTATATTGGAGGCTGGATTGTCACCGAAGAAGGTGTAATGCAGTTTCTCAAGCTCAGGAACATTGACGCAGACCCCGCAGTCGCATCTAAGCAACTCCACGTTGTCCACATACACCCTTGCAGTGTATTTTGGCCAATGCCCGGTGACCGAGCAGCCGAGGGCGCATTCCGTATAGTCGTAAATCTTCGAATCTAGGACTTCGAATCGCCGACCGCAGTCCGGGCACTTCATTCGCCGTTCTCCGGGTGTAAGTCTACATGTAAGTCTACATTAGAGAAATAAGCGGGCCGGTCGCTCAGGATTCGTCGGCAACTGGCTCTTCTTTCGAGAGGCTCCGGTTTTCGGATGGCGGTTTCCCATCGTTCGATGTGGGGAGTTGGCCCAACTCTGCCAATGTTTGCCGTGTGGCTTCTTTTAGCGGATCTAATACCGGTGCTTCCTGAGGAGTGATATTCGGGGTGTTGGGCGTAAATACGTCCAAGATTTCCTGAACACTTTCGGGGCTGTTGACAGTTGCATGCGCGCAGTGGGTCAGCCACGGATGGAGCCCTCCTGGGCCGTAGGACACAGCCACAACCGGAATGCCGAGTAGGTTGGCGTAAACAGCCAATTCGTTGGTGGACCGGGCGTCCACAATAAGGACATCTGAACGCACCAGCAGGTACATATCCCGGTAGACCATTTGACTTGTGACGGTGCAGGAATCGGCTGCCAGGAGGGTCGGGAGAGCATCGCATAGCGGCAGCCAGATCTCCTCCTCCAGCGCCAGAGCCTCGGCCGAGGCGTAAGCCAGAACATTGGGCTTTCGAGACGATACATCGTCCCCAATGGACTCAAGCTGCTCTTCTAGTGTCAGCCCCGGCGAGTAGACGTTAAGTCCTGGGTAATTCGATTCTCGCATGGCTGTGGCCCATGCGGGCTCACTCCCGTTGTACGATAGAAACGCAAACATTTACTTCCCCTTCGGAATTGGGCCAAAGAACCTGTCGATCATCAGGCTGGCCACCTTATCGGCGTGTTCCGGTCCAAGCCCGTACAAATACGCGATCTCTTTCGATGCCTGAACCATCGACAGATTGCCGCAAATCTTCTTGAAGCGATCTTCGTCGAACGGGACATCCTGCCCTCTCTGCTCGAATTGCTGGAGAATGGCTAGTACGACCCTGTACGCTGCTCCCTGCTTCTCGTACAAATCGGCAATTATGTCATCTAAGCACCCGAAATAATTGATATTTTGCCTCTTATCTAGCTTCCGGTAACCGGGTTTCGTGCCGAAGTCCCGCAGGAGCTTTTCCATCCCCCCAGGGGGCTTGCTAGGTTTCGGTTTCTCCTGCGGCTCGACCTGCGTTTCGGGATCCAGGGGCGCACCCTCGCCGTCCACAATCTGATCTCTCAGACTGCCCTCCTCAGTTCTTGAAGATCGCCCTTGAACATGTCCTACGGGTGCTTTAGCCATCGAATGACCTCTTTACGTTCCTGGCATCAAGGATCTTCCTGCCGTTCTCTCCGATCTCCCTGAGAGCGAAGTAGGTTTCGTTCAGGTTCGTCTTCGCCAGTTCTGCTATTTCCAGCAGTCCCTTCCACTGATCCCTGCGACGAATGATGGGATCCAATACATAACGGATTGCCGCATCACGGGTTTCCTTGTTGGAGCAAGACTTCATCTCCTGGGCATACTGTGTGTAGAGGTAGGCAGTGCCCGTTTTGATGAGAATCTCCATGTCATCGACAAGATTTTTTCCTTGGATCAGAATACCCGTGACCCTATCACGGTAATCCTGTGTTTTCTCCATCTCTTTGATGAGCTGTTTCAGGTCGGAGGCGGCTCTTGGCTCGAACGCCTTCCTGCCCGGCTGAGAAAATATCGTGTAGGTCTTCAGCTCTTTCACAAGAGTCAAATCATACGCGAACTTGGCTTTACGAGCCTTGCCGTTGATTAAGGAAATCCTTTCGTCTTCGCGAGCTTCTGACATCCAGTTAGAGGGATCAGCCATTTCTTTTCTTCCTGTAGATAAAAGAGTACATACGGTTTTCGATTAGTTCGCCGAACTTCACCAGACAGATCTTCGGATCTTTTTTAGCCAGCTCCGGGAATATAGGGTTCTTTGGGTCTTTCCCTTTGGCTACGTAATCTAGCACAAGATAAAAATCGCTGACTAGGATCGTCGGACTGCCTTCGAAGCGCAAACTATACCCTACGCAGTATCCCCTTTTGTTGTAGTGACCGTTGACAACTAGAAGCCTATCTCCAAAAACCTTTGTGATGGTCGGCTCAAGATCAGATACCGTTTTGGCGAGCCGCAGTGCGTAAGTGTTCGCGTTGATACGAGTAAGAATTTCTGGTTCGTATTCTTGCCAGTGAAGGTTAGTCATTCTTGAATCACCGGGGCAATCGAGGAAGCTGGTACCTTCAAGCTCTCCATAATCAGATAGTCCTGTAGCACCGTTAACCGGATGTTCGAGTATTTGAGGCCCTCATCACGAGTCAGTTTCAATGTATCGGCGAAGCTGTCCGGGCTAACTGTGAAGGAGACTTCCTCCTCGCTGTCGTAACCGGAGATGTCTATTTCGGATTCCATCTCTCCAGCGGCGCTTTCGGCCGCTAGAACAGCGGTGTTATTAGAGAGTGTAATCGTGAAGCGAGCCTCTTCCTTGCCGCTGGCTCGAATGATACCTTTCGCGGATTCGATGGCTTCTGTGACATCCTTTCCGCCAAGCTCAATGACGGCTAGGCTGTCCTGATCCTTCAAATTCTGGATGATTTTGCCCACGTCCTGAGTTTCCGTGTCTATTACGGCGTGGTACAAGTCAAACCGTTCTGTTTTGATTCGGAAACTGCGGTCATCGGCTCCTGCCTTCAAAGTCATGTCTCCATTCGTGCAGCCAATGATGCTCCGCCAGTAATCCATTTCGATGACCAACTTAAAGCTACCCTTCGATTTCACATCTTCGTTGTGGGTAGAATAGTGCGTACCTATGTACGTGTCATTGGACGACATAGTTAAGGTTTTGTTGTCGATCTCAATGACTGCGTTCGGAGCGCTGGCCGACAGGAGGGGCTTGAATGCGGTAGCCCCCGTAGCAAATATCAAAGTCTGAGCAGGCATGATGGCGGCGATCTTGATAGGCTGTTTCGGAAGCACAACCTTGGCGTCACAAGAGTCAAGTATGCGAATAGCTCCACGAGATCGACCCATGTCTACGCCTATGTGGTCAGACCCCTGCTCGTAGACTAACGTAAGGGAGCCCTTTGCTTTTATGACAGACAGGTACTCAACCTTAGAGTAGACTTTTCCGTCACCCTCGGCTTCCTCAACTTTCAAAGGGACTTTGACGTAAGCCTCGGCGTTGGACGCCTCAATAGTAGCCTTGCTGTCCTTCACAGTGATTAGGCAGTCCACCTCTGGACCTATCAATCTACAGACGGTCGATACAGCTTCGTTATACGAGTTGCTGTCTACTACTACTCTCATTTAATAAGCCTTTTCCAAAAGATAAAGCAGGATCTTGGCTGTCATTCTGGCATCGTCAACTCCACGATGCGGAGTCCCTTCGAAGTCCCAACCAATCTGGTCAATAGCCCTACTCATACCGAAGCCTTTGCCTTGACCGGTCAACATCGAATACATGCCCTTGATGTTGTAGTGAGCCCGGCCAAACGGATACTTTAGGCCCTTGCGAGCGCACTCCCGGAAGAGCTGAACCCGGTCGTAGTCGCCCCACGAACCCCAGGGCATAGACTGGATATCGAACTTGTTAGCCTTGGCCCAAGCACAAAGCTCGTCTAGAACGCCAGCTAGTCGTGGTCGGTCCTTCACGGTATCGAAAGTCAGGGTAGTAAGTTCCTTGCAGAACTCCCCCATTGGCCCGTCGGGCTGTACAAGAAAGGATTCTGTCGCTAGGATCTCCCGAGTGGGGAGGTGGACAATCGAAGCACCGATTTCCGTGATTTCTTGGTCCTTGTCGGCCTTCCATCCTTGGGGCTTGTCAAGATCGTCATCTTGGAAACAGGTGCATTCTAGGTCTACGACCATCATTTTTGAAAATTGCATCATTCAGCCTCCGGCCTATCCACCATATCAGCAAAGTACGGGCTTGGATCGTGATACCTTGACTTAGCTCGTGGGGACCACTCGTGAAAAGTCACACGCAGGTAATCCTTGGCTCTAGTTAGGGCGACGTAAAATAGCCGCCTTTCTTCGTTTTCCCTACCCTCCTCAACAGACTTGGGGTACGGGATAGTTGCCGCTGAACACCCTACCACGAACACGCACGGCCATTCCAGGCCCTTAGCTGAGTGCATCGTAAGCAGGTTCACGGCGTTCTTGAGTTTCTTGTTGTCGCCGTCCTGAATCAGAGCGATCTGCTGGAGGTAGCTGCTCAACGATGGATTCTTGGTTTCCTCTTCGTACTGCTCGATACCTCCGAACAGAGTATCAATGTTGACTTCGCACAGGGCCAGTCCGGGCTTTGTGTCTCTTTTGTCGTCAGCTTCCTGCGTTAGCTGTGCCCGGTAGCCGCTTTCTCTGATAAGCGCGTCACCTAGCTCACCGAGGCTTTCTCCTGTCTCATACTTTGCCCGGTACTTGTCCAACAGCTTCTCGAACTCGTATAGCTTTGCTCGGGTCTGCTTGCCGCCCGGCTTGATTATACAGGCAGCCTCGGTTACGGAGATCCCCCGCTCCTTGGCCATATTGTCAATCTTCCCCATAAGGACATCGCCCACCCCGCGCTTGGGGTTGGAGACAGCTCTCTTGAATGCGTTGCTGTCGGCAGGGTTGACGAGAAGTTTCATGTAGGCCAGAGCTGTTTTGATCTCCCTCCGTGCGAAGAAGCTCATACCGCCCTTCACCACGTAAGGTATGTTCTGGTTCGCCAACACCGTCTCGAAAACTTGAGACAGGTTGTTGAGCCGGTATATGATGGCCATGTCCTTGTACTCGTAACCCTCGCCCGTGAACTTCTTGATGCGCCTAGCCACAGCTAGCGCTTCTTCTCTGTCCGATTCGTACTGCCCGGCAGTTACCTTCCCGCCTTCTCCGCGTTCGGAAATCAGCTCAACGTCTTCTGCGTCAGCGTTTTTCCAAATGAGGTTTTCCGCTACCTGCAAGATTTCCCTTTTGGATCGGTAATTCTTGGGTAGAGTGATGGCAAGCATGTTAGGAAAGTCGGTCTTAAACTGGAGAAGATTTTCGGGCTTAGCCCCTCTCCAACTGAAGATCGACTGCTGGTAGTCCCCCACCATGAACAGGTTACCGTGTTCGGATACAAGAATCCTGGCTATGGCGTACTGAACGTCGTTTATATCCTGCGCTTCGTCCACCAACACAAACTGATACTTCTGCGAGAGCTTCTTAGCCGTCTCTCGACACTTGGTTAGGATTCTCCACCCTAGATACAGCATGCCGCTGAAGTCAACGGCGTTGGCGTCAACCAGCTCCTTGACGTACATCCGAATCCTGCCGTCCTCATGACTCAAGTCAAACGATTTCCCACTCTCCCTAAGAGTATCTAGTTCCTCGAACAACTGAGCCCTTTCTCCGGGAGTCAGTTTTTGATCGAAGTCATCGGGGCGATTCTGCTTGGCGAGCCACATGCCGTGGACACGATTCATCACAGCATACGAGTCTTCCTGATCCCAGATAGAGAAGCCGTCTTTCAGACCTATTTCCTTACCGTGATTGATAATTAGTCGGAGGCATAGCTGATGAAAGGTGCTGATCCACGTATGGTTCCCTGGGTCAGCGAGGGTGATCCTGTCCTTCATCTCCTTGGCGGCCTTGTTGGTGAATGTGACGCAACAAATGTTGCTCGAATCGACTCCTCGTTCGACGAGGTTCACCACTCGCGCCGTAAGCGTACTGGTCTTTCCCGACCCGGGCACAGCGGTGACCAAGCACGCGCCCTTAAAATGATCCACAGCTTGCTGCTGCTGAGCATTTAGATTATTCGAAGAGGAAGTCATGCAATCCACCATCAAGAAAACTCTGGCACTCAAAATCGGCGAAAATCTGCTCCAACCCCTCTTTGGATCCGGGGTTCCACAGAGTTTCAACCTCTAAGTTCTCCTTTAGTGTTGTCACAAGGAGATTGCGCCTGACACGGGTTTCCCACTCCAAAAGCAGGGTGTGGGCCTTGGGTTTAGGCAACTTAGATGCACTTTCCATGAGCAACTTCACGCAGTCGTCTTCCGGCGTGTACTCGATGGCGTTGAGAGCTGCGTGAAAGTCTTTGCTTGGAATCCTGGGAACCTTGGGAATATTGTCGCTTGCGTCTCCCATGACTGCCTTGTAGAGAGGTATCTTATAGGCGAACTTGCTGCTTCGTAGAGCAAACTTGTCCTGTAGATGCGCCTCGGTGACGACCTCGGATTGGCGCATGCTGACCATCTTCACCCCGTCTCGCCCCATCAGAGGCCACAAGTCCTTATCCGAAGACATGACCATAGTGGGCTTCTCGTAGGACATGACCATAGTGGCGATCACATGGTCCGCCTCTTCCTCGGGGGCCTCCGCAAATGTACAAGGCATGCACTCCAGGGTGGCGCGGAACGATTGCATCCTCAGATCTAGGTCTTCGGCCTCAAGACTCTGGTGGCCATCCCTGTTCATCTTGTATTCTGGCATGATCGCCTTCTCGGCGACCGGCTCGTTATCCCATACAAACACCAAGGCCACTCGCTGTCCAACACGGGTGAATTGTTTGATGTTGGCTCGGATACGCCGGAAGGTTCCGAAGACCTGTCCACTGGGTATGTGGGTAGACGTGCAGATAGTACCCATCTGCTTCGCCAGCGACATGGTGAAGAACAGGTTCAGCGCGTCATAGACGATTATGACATTGGCTTTGTCTGGAGTAGTGAAACGCTGGGGCATGCCAAACAAGGGCTTGAATCCCATCGGCCCTGTTTTGGTTACCTTGAGCGGCTTACCATCGGCCCCTCTAAGACTCATAATTACTTATCCTTTTTCAACAGCTCCCGCGCCACGAGGAACATCGCTTCAGCGGTCTTCTTCCTCGATGTGGATCCAGAGGTCTTCCAAGCCCTATCCAGTAATTCCTGGGCACGCTTGAAGTCCCGGCCTTTGGTGAGACCGAGATGCTTGGTCAGGTGCAGCAGACCGCGAGCTATGAGCTTCTCGTCACCACCCCGGTCCTTCGCGCGCCTGAAATAGTCCATGCTTCTCTTGATGTCAGCCATCTACCTTCTCCTCAGTCAACCAATGAAACACTAATACACGGATCTCTTCTCTCACCCCTGTCGCCACTGTTCCGAACATGTTCTCAGCGGGGCCTATCTCCTTGGTAAGATATAGCTCACCAATTTTGGCGAAGATCTTATCTGTCAGATCTATGGCCTTGTTGTTCTGTAGTTCTGAGAAGTCTATTACGTCAGCCATTTTGTGAATCTCCCGGCCATATGCGATACGAATCTTCTTCGAAGTGCTGAGTGGAGAACTCCATGAAGCGAGTCTCCTCAGCTAACCCCCGAAAACGGTGCGGTGTCTGTGGGTTTATCAGAAGGGAGTCACCCTTCTCCATATAGTGACTCTTAATAGCTAACCCGCCGTTCCTGACAAGAATATCAACAGCCTCGTCTAGGTCCCAGCTATTGATCGCGAACGGATGACTGTACAGATCCACTATCATGCTGCCGGAGACGACGTAGAAAGTCTCTTTTTTAACCTTGTGGTAGTGGATCGAGCATTTCTTGTCTTTGTACAGGACCAGCTCTTTGCCGCAATAATCAGCGTCGTTGTGAACCCAGAGTTCATAACCCCAGCCCTTTTGATACTTGGGCATTGTATCTATGCCGATTATGTCATTCATCGTCATCGTCTTCCTCAAATCCGGGCAGCATGGGTCTAGACGTGTGATGCTTCTTGGCCTTACGAACACCCCTCAAATCTCTGTTCTCGTGGCTTTCCCCTGCGTTCTCAAATTTCTGGTGGTGGAAAAGCTCTTTGAGAGAGAACTTAAAGCCCTTACTGCTTCTGCTCTTCTGCTGCTCGATGTCTATGACGTGGCTCTCTCGCTCCGCATCTCCGTAAGTCCAACTCCACATGTTATCGGAGTTCTCCTTGATGGCTTTGGAGTATTTGACTGCGCCTTGTTCGTTCAACTGCGCACAGACGACCCACGCTGTGTTTGTTTGACCTGCCTGGACCTTGGCTTGACGAGCGATCTCCCCTAGCTGGGCAGCATCATTCTGCTCGTCTGTGTCTCCCCTGCTCAACAGATTGATGTAGTCAACCACGATCAGATCGTACTCGAAGGTCCGCAACATTAGCGCTATTGCGCTAAAAGTCATGTCCGGGGTGTGATAAATATCCAACTGGCTTCCAGCGGCGTCGTTCTTGGCGTTGAACTTGTCCATGATATCACGGGCTCTTTTCTTCTGCATCGTGTTAACTTTGGCCAGATGAAACACTTCGTGGTTAGTCTCGGATAAATTGGACATCAGGCGGTTAATGGTCTGTTCGGCACTCATCTCCAAACTAACGATAGCGGCGCTGTACCCAGCGTTGGAAGCATTGATGGCTAGTTGCTGAGCCATACAACTCTTGCCGCCACCGGAACTGGACGCCAGGGTCGTGAGACCCCCGCGAGGAAGGCCGCCAGCAGCTTCGTCGAAATCTCTGAAGCCGGTGGGAACGACGTTGGGCTTTGTGCGAGCCAGTGCTCTATCGACATGCTCCATGACGTTGGAGTCTTTACCGATACGGATGGTTGTATCGGTTCTAACGTTTCGAAGCGCCAGCACCGCCTTCTCGAAAATGATTGTGGCGTCATCAGGATTTGCGTCCATAGGTTCCAGTGCTGCCTGTAGCTCTTTTGAGGCCGCAGAACATATTCGAGCCTTACGCATCCTATCCAGCTCGTTAAAGAACAGCTCCGCGTCGCCGACATTCTTAGCGGCCGGATGCACGTCATCGTTGCCCGATATAAGTTCCCGGGCGTCCGAGCTGAGATTGGGCATAGAGGACAGGGCATACCAAGTCGGAATCTGCTTCATACTCTTGGACATGGCCTGTATGAGTTTGAACGTGTCCTTGGTACGAATGTCGTCGAAGTGTTCTTCGCTGATACCCAGCTCGACGAGAAGCGCTCTCGGCTGATCTAGAGTTCCGCACAGCGTTTTGATTGCCTTGATTTCATTTACTAGGTTAACGTCATTCATCGAGAGCTAACCTTTCTGGGCTTACCTTCAAAATGGTACACCTCCTGTGGCTCCAAGAACATTTTCTCTTTGGCGAATTTTAACGGGCTGTCGCTAGTCACAACCACCGCCCGGTAGATGCCTTCGAAGTCGTTTTTCAACAAGTCAGCAGCCAGTTGTAGCCGCGACCGGGAGGAGTTGTCGTTCAGGTTGTACAGGACGACAACATCCGGGTCGGACGAGTAGAACTCCTTACCTAGGGCCTTGGATTTCTCGTAATCTTGGATGTCGTCAACACGAACCCGTATCGCCCGATGAGCATCCCACCCCTGCTCGATGTACTTAGTGGCGAGCAGGCAGGCTGCTGCCATCGCGTGCTCGTCTGTGGGGATAGAGGAGAAACAGGCAAGCCTGTTGACATCTAACAGTTCTGGACTATCGTATCGCTCGGTCAGGTATTTGAGCTGCTCGCGAGCCCCGATATGAATCGGCGTGTCGTCCTTGAACTGGTACTTTGCGACTGAGGGATGGATCGAAGTTCGATTCGTATTCCAGAAACGAGATGGTATCCCGCAAGCCCACTGCATCTTCTCGAAATCGGACGCAGTGTAATACTCAGGAGGTTTTTGCCTCTTCCACGGTTCTCTGCTCATGTGTTTCCTTTAGTGTGTGACAGTGGAAGTCGAAGAGGACGCTTTTGTGCCGGTCAGCAAGTATCTGTTCCGTTGTGTACACCCGAAAATGGTCTTCTCTGGTGTCCGTGTCTATAAACGTCCGAACTTCGCATTTCTTCCTGCCACGATCTGTAGTAGACGCCTCCACCTCCACTTTCTGCACATGCGCAAGATTGGAGAGGAATTGGTGAACGTCCCGTTCAAGCTCTCTCAGGGAACTCATCGAAAAACCCCGCTGCGTCTCCCAACGCTTCTACCAGATAGTTTCGAACTTTTCGTTGCAGCCCCGGGAACTTAGACTCTCGGTTGCCCGCTACGTTGAGGGTTTTGACTTTGTACAAAGTGATGAACGACCTAATCAACTCCAGGCCGTCATTGTCGAATTCCTCAATAACCAGACAGGGCTTATGGCTTTCTTTGCACATACGTCTGGTCATCCTAGACCCGGTTTCGGATGTGCGGCCGAAAATTACAGTCGCATCGGAATCCACCACGTTGTACCGCGTGCGGGGAGGGTACTCGTTCGATGCCAGCTCCTCCAGGCCGTACAGAGTCCCGAGTTCCAGCGCAGGACCGTCCTCGGTCTTGAACCCGAGGGGCACTTTGCCCCCGGTCTCCAGGCCCAAGGCTTGAGCGGCCTCTAGTCCGCCCTGGTCAGCGCCGGTCTGCCCGCCAGAAATGATTTTTCTCAACATAATGGAATATTCCTATGCAATACCTATGCCTTCTCCGGTTTCAGAGGTGTCTTTGCGTAAACCTCTTCAATCTGCACAACAGTTGCGTCTCGGATGCTGTTTAGATAAGCAGTAGGAAAGAGAGCGCGGCACCTGTCGAAGTTGCCCTTATTGTGGAATCCCCACTTGCCAAAATGTTCTACGTAAGAGACCAGAGAAGTTACTACTTTTCTCCCAGCGATTTCCCTCGAATAGAAACCATCCCAGCCACGGCGGTCCGGGACCTGAATCTTGGTGGGGTTATCTCGGAAGCTCTGAAGTCGGAAGAACATGCTGATTCCTCCACTCATGCCCCGCACCGAGGTGTTATAATCTATGACGTTACCCTCCGCCCTGTTGTGCTTGGGCGAGTGAAACTTAGCATTGTATAGTGTAATTGTACCCCATTTTGGGTACAATTCCGCGAGTTCGTGAATTCTGTAGAAGAAGTGAGGATCGTGATAGCCATCGCTATCCACCATGTAGAGGTACGTCGGTCCCTCCGAACCGAAGTCCTCTTTCAGCCAAGGGTTGAAAACCTTTGGCTTGAAGTCTCCTAGCAGACTCTTTACAATGTTAGATCGTAGATCTTTAACGCCACGTCTCCCCCCGTGTCCGTGCTCGTGTCTAAATACCCGGTCTCCGAACTGCTGTAGCCACTCTTCGTCGTATTGTGTGGAACCGTCATCGTGGATGTACATCTTGGCGTTCATTTTGTGCTGGTTGGTCGCTCCTATACAAGCCTCGACTGTGCCCTTACGGTCAAAAGTAGCCGGGCAAATGACTGTTTCAGAAGACAATTTCTGAACCGCCTCGTGATCGTAGTCTGCAAAATGAGCAGCGGCGTCAAACGGAGGATCTTCCTTGGATCGGCTATTCGCCTTCTGGGCAGGGGTAGCAACGGTTCTTTTGCGGGGGACTCTTCTAGCCACGTTTGATTCTCCTGTACATGGCCAGAGCCGTGCTTAGAACTTCGTCCATTCGATGGTCTTCCACGCATACTACTTTAGAGTAGCTGCGCATAGAGGGCGGAAATTTGTCTGTCAAACAAGCTATAGTGGGTATTCCTAATGCGGCAGCTATGTGGAATCCTCCGCTATCGGGGCCTACGAACATTCTGGATTGCTTGATCTCGTTCGCCATCTTCAGGATGTGGCTCCTACCCGGCTCCATAGAGTCCATACCAACGAGCCGCAGAGTGACCTCCTCTCCGTTCTTAGAGAAGTAATCCTTCAGGTGATACACGATTCTATTTTCGACGGCCCACAGGGCATTCCTGGGCTCGTGGGGCACATGTATGGTGATGTCCACCATCTCAGGCGTCTCTACGGGAGGATGGGAGATGACGGGGTAACGGTCGTCCTCTGTCTCAACAGGCCGCTGTTCACCGGTCAGGTGGAGAACCGGTGTCCGGCGACTGACCTCCACACCGGCCGCCCTGGCGAATGCGTCTGTGCCGTGGACTCCAAATGTGGCAGCCTCTACGATCCCGTGCAGATTGATGTGAACGTCGTAGCCATCGGGAGTAGGGGTCCAACAACCTGTTCGTGTGCATAGGATCTTGGAGATGAGTGGGTGGAACAGCATCAAATCGTAGACATGGCGATGCGTGCGATAGGTGATCTCACAGGGAGCGTACTTGTCGTGGACAGACTGGAGAACTGGTTCAGACATTATCATATCCCCGACGCCGCCCAGTCTGGTAAAAAGGATCTTCACTTAGTATCCGTATCTATCGCTCAACGAGCGTACCCGTTCCGCTGCTTCATTATCGGTGTGAAGAAATTCTTCAGCCCACGGAACTATCCTGTTGGCTTGCCCTAGTCGGTGGTTGGTGCTCGTATTCGTGTAAAGCGCCGACTGGAGCTGATCTGCGGTAGGCGTTGGAGCGCCTATAAGAGATGTGATGTGCAGAAGAAGGTCTTCGTCCATGTCTTCCAGTTTGAAGCGAAAGTACCGGAGATTTGGGTTGCGCTCCTGCTGTTCGATTTTCAAATTCCACTCGACCCAAAAACGCGATAGTCGTTCATGCTGAGATTCATCGGATTCCCAGTTATCGAAATGCACATTGAGAAATTTGGTATACTCGCCCCTGGGTCCGTGCCCCCGGGGCTGTGTGTTCCCCCGTAGCTGTCTCCGGGCACTCATGGAGTCTAAGGTTTTGATCGGGTCTCGTAACTGGTGCAGAACCAGTGTTCCCGTAGGCAGCTTAACGAGGAAAGGAGCAGCCATCCAGCTTGAGTCTCCCCAAAACTCCTCGCCGGACTTCTGGTAGACAGTTCGACCGGGGCAAAACCACGTTTCGTGTCCGCAGTTCAGACCTACCCTGTTCAGAGCTTCGGCAGTGTAGCCTGTGCCCGATCGCGGAGGCGAGACCACGACGTATTTAATGGGGGTCTTTTTCTTTTTCATCCTAACCCTTAATCACCCAAGTGGTTTCGGCCCCTTTGCACACAATCTCTTCGGGCTTGTCGGCGAAGAACTCGTCCACGGCTTTTGTCGCACCGGGGCAGGTGGGCGCTCTGTAGTCGTTCATTATCATCACGCCGCCCGTGACCATACGGTCATAGAAGAATTCGCAAACGTCCAACGTCGAGCGGTACAGGTCTACATCGACGTGAACTAAGCAATAACGCTCCGAAGCGGGCAGAACTGCACCTGTTTCTGGGAAGACGCCCGGGTATATCCGAATGTTATCGAAGCCCTTGAGTTTGCTGGTAACGGCCTCAAGGGAATTCTTTTTGTACTTATCCCATGTCCCGCCGCCACCTCCTGGCTTGCGCCCGTCACCGTCTATCTCTTCAATGGTGCCCTCGGGCATTCCTGCAAAGGTGTCGAACAAATGCACGGTCTTGTCGGGAAAGAGCCTCGCTATGTGAGCGGCTCCCTTGCCTTTCCACACACCTACCTCTACGACGCTGCCCGGCAGCCCTTCAATCATCTTCGCGGCTTTGTTGAGCATTCCAAATCTACCCATTGTTTTCCTCCTCGACGTATTTTCCCGCAGCGCCATCGGCAGGAACGTCTTCGCCTCGGATGAAACGCACCATCTTTTCAGCTTGGTGCGTCCAGCTCTTATCCCTAGTCCACTCGTGCCCTCTCATGGCAATCTCGTGCCTTAACTTGGGCTTGTCCATGTAGTACCTGATCCTGTCTATCATGTGCGGAATGTCTCTTGCCTTGAACGTAGCTAGCTCCACTCCGTCGGTAAACGAGTGTTCAATGTCCAAATTGCTTTCCGCTAAACAGAACCCGCCGGAAGACAGGACTCTGGTGACCCTGTTGGATGTGACATCTCCGGGTGTGAAGTTAGGGCAGATGGCGCTGTTCCAGTAAACCTCTGCTGCCTCTTCGTGGTAGACACGTTTTGCGTGGTACAGAGGAAACCCTGCTGCTGCTATTGCCTTGAACTTGGCTCTCCGTCCACCGTCACCTTTGTAGTTGGCGCTGCCAAGAAAACTAAGGCGGTCTTGGCCCTGTCTAGGCAGGATACCGGGTTTCCATATGTGGTGTCGGCATCCCTGGTAAACTTGACCTATGCGACCCTCATACCCGTTTTGCCGAAACCAGCGTGCGCCCTCTGTACCGGTCAGGAGGATACGGTCGCACAGTAATCCACGGGGTCCCATTTCTATCGGTCTGTTCGGAGGCCCGCAACCGTCGCCGCTAACCGAATCGAACGTCAGAAAGGTGGTGTCGGGACACAGAGAGATCATCTTCTGGTAGACATCCATAGGTATTGTGGTACCCTTACCGATCATCACCGTGTCACAGTCCTCTGATTGTCGAGCTACGTGCTCGGCGTATTGCTGGGATCTAGGGCTCACGGGAGCGGTTTTGGGCTTGGTGTCCACGGATGTCCACTCATAGCCGCACTCGTCCAGACCGTGTGTAAGGCCGTGAATGGTGCTCATTGTATCTTTGAACGGAGCAAGGATGCAGATCTTCATGCAGAGTCCTCAAGTCGCTTTACATACTGAGTGACGCCCTGCTCCAGAGTGAAGAACCTAAGAGCGGTATAGTGCTCCTTCAATTTGTGCATGTCGGCTTCCGTGAAGTATTGGTACTGCTCCCGGATATCTTCCGGCGTGTCGATAAATTCGATGTTCGGTTTTTCGCCCAAGGCGGCAAACACAGCATTAGCTAGATCTACGTAGGTCCGGGCGGTGCCTGTTCCGAGATTGAACAGACCTCTCTGGAGCCTTTGCTGCCACAAGGCCCAGCGCAGTGTGCTGACGACATCCCCCACAAAGATGAAGTCTCTCTTCTGACCTCCGTCGGCGATACCTTCCTTGTGGCTCCTGAATAGTCGAACCTTGCCAGTTGCTTTGATCTGATTGTAGGCTTGCAAAACCATGCTGGCCATGCGGCCCTTGTGACTTTCTCCGAAACCGTACACGTTGAAGAACTTGAAGCCAATCCACATAGGCGGACAGAACCCGTATTTGGCTCCGTCTATAGCCCACTTGTCGAAGTCGTGCTTAGACTGTCCGTAGGGATTGAGAGGCTCCAGCCCGTCTAGGCGGTTTTCGTTGTCTACGTATCCCGAGGATCCGTCTCCATAGGTTGCTGCGCTGCTGGCGTACACGAACGGGACGCTGTTATGGGTGGCGAATTCCCAGAGGTGCTGGGAATACATGGAGTTGACCCGAGTCAGGTAGTCTATGTCCTTCTCTGTGGTATCGGTGCAGGCACCGAGGTGGACTATGGCCTCCAGTTCTGGCCGCTCCGTGTGGAGCCAGTTACGCAGGTGGTCCCTGGGAATCGTGAGCCCAAAATCTAGGCCCTTGTGCTCTTCCCTCTCGAATGCCTCGTACTTATCAACCGATATCACAGGGATACCCCTGTAATTGCAGTCCTCAACGAATCTTGCCCCTACGAAGCCTGCTGCGCCGGTCACTAGGTAAGTCATCCTATTCCTTTAGTCTACGGCTTCTTGTAGAAACATGTCTGAATGTCGTCCTTTCCTCCGCGCCAGTCCTCGGGCTGAATAGGCTCCAGCTTGAGCTTGGTCACGGTATCTTCTATGTCTTCCGGTCTACACTCCATGCCGTAGTCGTGGGCAGCAATGACGGAGCCGCTCGCCAGATAGGGAGCATAGAAATTGAACTCCCTACTCTTGTCTCCGCCATCGCAGAAGAAAAAGGTTGGGCGCTTATCCATGAGTAGGTAAACAGCACCAAAACAGTCCCAATGGTCAAGACCTGTGTCTCTCACATTCAGTGCTTGGAACACGGGAAGCAAAGGCTCGTGCAGTTCCGGCCTGTTGTCGAAAGTAAGTAGACGGCTGCCACGCTGTACGGCGTGCAGAGCCAAGATAACAGACAGAGCCCCCACACCGGTACCGATCTCCACAAAGCGCTCAAGCTGCGGGTTGGCAGTGACCACATCGTCTAAGACTTTGTACAGCCAATAGGTGTGCTGCTGTCGCTGACCTAGGAATGTCTTGTACCAGCGTTCCTGAACTACGGGGTTGTCTTTGTTGTTCGGGCGGCTCACCTGGGTTGCCCTCCTACCTTCTTAGTGACCTGCTCGAATGTCTTCCGGTCAGAACCGAGAAACGACGCTATACTTTCCATTGTGTCTTGGAAATTCTCCAGTAAGTCCTCGTACCGGACAACGTGGATATTTTCTCGTCCTTCTGCAAATTCTTTCCACTTCTCCAAATGGAGTGCCCAATAATCCCTAGTAACCATCTCGATAGCGAGTTTGTGAAACACAGATCCGAAGGCTGTTGAGTCCCCTCCGTCTATTTTTCCCTCTTCTTTGTCAGATACCTCGTAGAAATTACGCCAGGACCACCTAACCTTAGGCTCGTAAATGTCTCCCCATTTAGCTTCGGAGAACTCCTCTAGAGAGAGGTTTTTGGTGATACCAAAACGCTTAGGCATACTTAGAATGGACTTAGCCACTGCATCGAATTCACGCCAGATGTAGAAATGTTGTCCCTCATTAAACCATGAGGGATCGCACTGACTGGGGAGACCGTGGAGAAATCTTTTTATTCTCCTGTCGTGACCCCACGCATCTCGGAATCGACCCGGGGCGTGGATAAAGTTTTCGTTTACCACCGCCATTAGATAATGGGTGCCGGACCTGGGGTGACTATGAACGTGATGCTTTGCGTGTTCCCAAGTTGTCACGGCTTCCTCTTCAGGAATTCTAGAAATGCGGGCATGTCTTCTTCGCGGAAGGTTTTGTAAATCTGGCACAGCTCTAGCCATTCTGGCAAGAGTCTACTTCGAAAGGCTTTATCGTATCCCTGGGATTTGGTGTACACTACACTAGGAACTTGTTGGGACAGCGCTACGTAAGACATTAGCCCCTGAACCCCTATGAACTTGTTGGCTCTGGCCACAATACCCATAGCTTCCAAAATAGTCGTTTTATTGATTAGGTTGACAATGTTAGGCCCTTCGTATCCCGCGAACTCTGGATTATGCCCAACGAGGACGAAGACTTTTTTTCTGCGGGCTTCTAGAATTGAGGTAACCTCTTTGAAGCCAATTTGTCGGTGCTTCTCTCCAGATTTTCCTCCTCTGGGAGACATAGCTATGTATCCTTTACGGTAGTTAAGAGAGCGAAGCAAAGGGAGATCAAACGCAGGAAAAGTAAATGTCGGGTGGGGATTCATCGAGCAGATATTAGCCTTGCCTGCTTTTGCGGGGCTGGGCCATATCCGAGGTACTCCCGGCAACTTTCGCTCAAACTCCTTCCTGTCCACAAAATCTACGTGAATGTTAGGCATGAGGGAATAAATCTGCTCGATAGGGGCCTTCCAGGCATCCACGGCGTTGCCCGCGTAATCCCAGCACTGCTTGATAAGAACCTCTTCCCGACTCATCAAATCGTAGTAAAGGCAATTAACGATGTAGGAATCCCCAAGGGTCCCTCTGCACTTAAAGGTTTTCATTACACCTTCCTAGCTCTGAAACAGTAATGAGAGTTGGGCCTTTCAGCACTAATGATTCCGAAGTCCTCGTCAATAACAGCTCCGAGGGCTTCTGAGATGACCTGAGGCCCCCGGACCTTCATGTGGATGCCCATCTTTGCCCTCTGGTCAGCGTCGTCGATGATGTAGAAGTATCCGCCCGTCTTCACAACTCTGCTGATCTCGCTGGTCCAGAGAGTAAACTGCTCGGGGTTCACGATGTGTTGCAGCACGGTGAGGGACATAGCCGAGTCGAAGTTTTCGTCTACAAACGGAATCTCTTCCCGGGGCAGACCAACGAAATGGGCAAGAGGAAGATCCGGCGCGTATTCAAAAGCGCCCTCGTTAATATCCACCCCAAAGTACCTGACAGCTCTGGTTAGAGCCGTCTCCGCAAAGCGTCCCACTCCGCACCCAAAGTCTAGTAGTAGTCCGGGTTCCGTATCTCCGATAGCTTGCAGAAGTGCGTCTCGGAACACCTCCCACTGGTGGTCGTTAACCGTTTTACTGTTACGGGTGGATACGTACAGCTCGCCTTCTTTCTTGAGTCGGGCAGGCCAGTATTCTCTGGGATCGTATGTCTTCATTTTTTTATCCAATTCAGTGTCTTCGTTTCGGGGTCCATTCTCTCAATTCCGTGCAAAAACGCTTTCTCAACAGAAGGGCAGTCTCCGTCGAGAAAAGTAGCCGGTGTAGAAAACGGATTCCAGTAAGTTAGATACCGATCCATCGAGACCACCGGTCTTCCATACCACGTTACATGAGGTGTCCCGCACAGGCTGGCAAGATGTATGGTCCCGCTACTGGGTCCAATGGACAGACTAGCCTGAGACAGTGCTCCGCACAATTCGGGAAGAGGTACTCCACGGAAGTCTAGGGTTCCGTTCACGTATAGGTTGTCTTCTCCGCCGTAGCAGGCCACATCGTACCCCGCGTCCAAAAAGGATTGAGTAAGAGCGATGCAGCGATCATCAGGGTACTGTTTTTCCGGGTAGGAACGATTCTTGAAGTGTTTCTTTCCTCTCCAGGCACACATGATCGTGGCCACCTTCCTGGGCTGCTCCGTGCCGTATTGTCTCCACTTTTTAGGGTGCATTTTCCGATCGTCTGGACTAGCGTTCTTGATGATTTTGAATTCCCACTTGGCGTGGTGTCTCCAGAAATCTTTCGGGGTCCAGATCTTAGTGTCCTTGTCTGGCACGAACGGTTCTTTGGACGGTTTTCCTGTGTACATATCAAAGTTGGGCAACCGGGGATTGATGATGATCTCGTCCGCGAACTCGTACATGTACTCCATGCCCGGCTGGATTTCCACTGTTACGTGATCGAAATCCTGGGCAATGTGGCGAATACACGGGTTCCACGAGCAGAGTTCCCAGCCCCATTCCCCGCCCCACGGCCCCGCATATAGTTTTTTCTTGGTTGCCATCATCCCGCCTTGAACATCTTCTTCCCTGTCGAAACTGTGCAGGGTTTGGAGCCTTTTCTCTTTTTCTTTTCTATGACCAAAACGCTGTCGTAGTAATGCAAAGAGTTAGCCGAGGTTGTGAAGTCGGAAACCTCCAGCTCCTCAATATGCCAAGCGTTGATGTAGTCGATGAAGTTCTTGCTGTACTCGATAAAGCTACCTTCCTTCTTCAGCCCTCCGCCCCACTTGGACCAGTATGAGGTGTGTAGGTCTTCGACAAGATACACCCCGTCGTCTGCTACCTTGGGGAATAGAATCTCGAAGGTGTTGATCTGCTGCGTCATTGTGTGACCGCCATCGTCAATTAGGATGTCGATCTTTGGAATCATTTCAGCCAACCCCTTCAAGAAGGATTTGTCTTCTTGGTCCCCAATGAATATCTCTATCTGTTTATCGGCCACTTCGGCGCACCTGGGGTCTTTGTCCACCCCAACGATACGAGCCATCGGGCCGAAGTATTCACGCCACATGCGGGCGGAGCCCCCGTGCTGAACTCCAATCTCTACCACGCAGATCGGCCTATTTCGAAACCGGGAGAAATGGCGATGATAAATCTCAAAATAGTGCTGCCATTTGAAGATTCTGTTCTCCGTATTGTCTTCAAAGATTCTCTCTAAGTCATTCATTCATAACCTCAAGCATTGTGTCCACACGACTGGCCGCCGTGTGGCTGGAAAGGTACTCTTGATACCCAGCTTCTCGAATTCTATCTCTCTCCTGCGGATTCGCCAAATAGTGCTTGGCCAGCTCCACTGCCTCGTCATAGGTGCTGAACCACACAAGGTGCTTGTGGTTCTCGAACAGATCCTCTAGACCGGGGAACCACGTCACCAAACAGAAACCCCTGGATGCCAGGATGTTGTACATCCTGTTGGACGTGTAGCCGTCAACCGGCAAAGAGATCGACAGGTTGATAGGAGTGTTCTGATACAGCCATTTAGAGTCCGCTGTTGCTCCTTCCCTGCTGATGGTCTCGACAGACAGCCCCGCATCCTTCAGGGCGCTGATGACCGGCATCCTGTTCCAGTGGAACTCCTTGGCCAAAACTTGCTTCCGGGTCAGTTCCGGGATCTGCACCAGTCCTTCGTATGGTGCTGGGCGTCCCAAATGTCCCAGGAACAACACGTCACAGCCCAGGTTCCTGCCCCCCGTCACAGGTGTATCGTTACCGCACTGCGGCACGTAGACTGAGGGTGCTCCGTAGAAGCTCTCGTATTCCTTTAGGAAAGTTTTGTTGCATAATCCGATGTAATCTGCTGTTGTACTTCCGCCAAGGGACTCGGGGGCTCTGAGATCGCACATCCACCAGCAAATCTTAGCTGATGTCTCCAAAGTGGGAGGATGGTTATTGAACCAGATCAGGGCGTCATAATCATCCCAGTTGTGTCCCACATTCATATTCTTAGGGTCCGTCACCAACAGATCAACGCCTCTCTCCTCAGCACATATGCTGAGGGAGCTTTGAATGGGTCCTACGTGCTTGCGGAAGGAGATAGCGTACTTCACTTATTTTTCCTTTTCTCTTGTTTCCACGCAAGGTAGCGCTCCTTGCGTTTTTTCTTTTCTTCCTTGGCAGCATCCAACTTATCATTCCCAAGTGCGGCTCTTTTCCTGTCCATGCGGGACATACCAGCTCTCTTTGCTGCGGCAGCCTGTCGTCTTTCGTTGTAGTCGGCTTTGCGCTCCTCGTCTCGCAGTTTATTGGCTGCCGCCCTAGCCTCCGCCTTCTCTTCTCGCAGTAGGCGCATCTCTTCTTCCTTTTCTGCCAGCTCCTCCTTCTGAACTTCTGTGAGAGGCCCTGATTTCCACTTTTTGATGAATCTGGCTTTTGATTCGGCCTTCATCTTGAGAAGATCTTTGCCCCGGGCAATAGCTATCGGGGTACTGGATTTTCCGTGGTGAAAAATGAACACGTCTGTTCGAATCTTGACTGTGTATCTGCGTTCCTTCACTTCCATGATGAAGTCGCTATCTTCCCCGTAAATCTCGTACCCTTCGTCAAATCCTCCTATCTCCTCCCACACCTTTCGTGGGAAGACTAAGCAAAAGCCAACTAGAGGGTATCTGGCTTGCATGAGCCTCTTAGTTTTGGTTTGCCATTTTCGTAAGTTACCCTGGGGACCTGTGGAGGCGTTGGTCATGGGACCAAGAGCACCCAGATTTTCGTCCTCGTCGAAGCACTCCAGCAGCTTATTCAGCCACTTGTCCTCAACGCGAGTATCGTTATTCAGTAGGCAGATGTAATCGGCGTCAGAGTTACAAATTAGCTCATTCCAGACCTTAGACAAGCCCTCGTCGTCCTCGTAGTTGTCGTGAACGGTGAGGACGTAATCCACATCGGTCGTGTGCTCGATCACACTGTCGATGCACTCCTGCTCCAGCTCAGGAAGGCCGTACTTAATGATGATGATTTCACACTTCACGATATCCGCCCTCTCTGACAGAACCCGGATCCGCCTTTTTAGTTACGTTTTCAAACACTTCTTTCTCCAGGCCAACCCATTCCGACATACGAGACATAGTACCTTGGAAGTCGGACAGCAAAGCTTCGTACCGTACCGCGTAAACGTCTGTTCTATGCTGAGCAAAATTCAACCACTTTGATACGTGGTCTTTCCAGCACTCGTAGGGAGTCATATGTCTTCTGTCTTCCCTGACCCACCTGTTTAGCAATTTGTTCTCCACAGCTCCCTCTTTTACTAAATCTTCCCAGGGAGTACAAGACAGGTGCGGTAAGGTTACGTCGAGCCTTATTCTCCCGGCCTCCTTCTCCTTCGCCAAGAAAGAGGGGCCAACTCCACGGTAGCTGCGCCAGATATAGAAAAACCGGTGATCTTTTTCAAACAGGTTTTCCAGTATTTCTCCCTCAAACGGAGGCGGCCAGCCGTGCGGGCTTCCTGTTCTTCCGTACTCCTTCCTCCAGTTAGGGTCGTCTCCCTTCATGGGTCCAAAGCGGTTCTTTTTCAGGAGGGCCGACAAGTAGTGATTGCCGGAGCGGGGGTGTCCAAAAACATGTATCATGGAGAACACCTCTCCACGAAGTCCTTAAACAAAGACGGGTCTTCCGATAGGCTCCGCGTGTATAGAGTACAGTAATTCATCCACTCGGGAAACAACCTGCCCATAAACCCCACGGAGTGGTTCCTAGTTTTCGTGTAAACTACGCTAGGCACCCTCTGACTAAGGGACACGTATGCCATCAATCCCTGGATACCTATGAATCCTTTGGCGCGGGCTACTATCCCCATAGCCTCCAGTAAGGAGGTTTTTCCTACCAGATTTAGAACGTTAGGTTTAGCGTAGTTGACGTATTCTTCGTTCTTTCCTACAAGCACAAACTTGATAGACGGGCAACCCAGCACTATCCGATTCAGCTCCTCTTGACCCACCTCACGAGATACGTGGTTGGGGAGGCCAGATTTCGGCGAACACGCCACGTAGTCTTGTCCTATATTGTGGTCTGTCTTAGGAAAGGAGAACTCGGGGTACGGAGTCGAGGGGAGGATCCCACGACGTGAGCAGTGGTTAGGGCTTGGGCGGAATCCGGGAGGAGCCCCAGGTACAGCGGGGCCTTCTGATCGCATGTAATCCCGCCACTCGTCTTGATCTATGAACTTGACTTCCACGTTTGAGGAGAGAGAGTAGATGTCCCGAATAGAGGTCATTTCCTGTTCTGCCCTGTCCACGTCAGGACAGATGTACTGCTCAACAGTAATAGTGTCTTCGCGCTCTGGGTTGTACAGAATGCAGTTAAACAGGAAAGAGTCTCCTGTAGTGCCTTTTCCCGTCAGGTTCATAGCGAGAACCACCCCTGTGCTTCGTCTATACCCTCAAACTTAGACCGATCGGAACCTAGGTACTGGGAGATTTTGAGCATCTCTTCTTGAAAATTAGTTTTTAGGTTGTCGTAATCTACGTGATGCACATCCGGGTGACCGTACTGTTTCCAGGCTCCTGTGTGCTTTTCCCAGTATTCCCTTGGAGTCATGTGGATTCTCATTCCTGATCCACTATCGACAGTTCTAGCTTTTCCGTGCCACCCGACCGTAATCCGTCCGTAATTGTGGATCATGTCACTGTATTTGCTGGTCAAGAAGTCCTCGAAAGAGTCAGCCTTGATCCCGAACCTCTCCCTCAGTCTCCAGAGAGAGTCCGCTACATCATCGAAATTTCGCACGGTATAGAACACAGGTTCCGACCCAATGACCCATTTGCCCGGAAGGGAGTGCCCCTGGGTGGTGTAGTCCTCATGGTCGAAGTTGAGCTTCAGTAGAGCGTTCAGATAGTGCGCTCCAGATCTCCAGTGTCCGTGTACACTCATGAGTCGATTTCCCTAACTCGGGTTCTTTCAAAGAAGGTGTTGACAAGATACGTTCCAGCGATCTCGTAGCCCATAGGAGCTAGGGCCACTTCAAGATCAGCAGCGGAGGTTTTGTTGGTCTCGGCACATATGACTTCTGGCAGAACCTCGCAGCCCTTCATACCAGATACCACCGCCATTTCGTGCCCCTCAACGTCTAGAATGAGAAGGTCCACCTTTTCCACGCCATACTCGCTCACGAAATCTGCCCAGGTGATTGTCCGTACCTCTTCGGTGACTGTCTTACCACGGAACGAGGTACCGGCTATTGTTCCGTGTCCGGGCTTTTTGGGAACCTCCAAAGTAGCGAAGCCTGCTTCATCGGATAGGGCCGCATTGACATTCACACAATCAGGCCGAGTCAGTTCGCACATAGCGAAGCTGATGGAGTTGGGTTCGATGTTGTAGGTCTTCCACTTCAGCGTTTTCTCAAAGAACCAACCCACGGAATTGGTAGTACCGTCCAGTGCTCCGGCTTCCACTACCACACCAAGTGGGCGACTTCGAAAAAAGACGTTGTTTATCCGTTGGGAGAATCCTACTGCGGGCTTACTCACAGGTCTTCACCACACGGGTCCCGTAATTAGGTCTCTTGCTGGGGCCAGAGACCTCGATCTCCTGCCACGCATCAAAGAACTCATCCACGGCTTTGTTGGCCCCAGGGCATCTGGGGGCGTTGTAGTCGTCAAAGATCATAATACCTCCCACCACTAGGCGGGGCCAGAAGAACTCACATGCGGCTTTGGTGGACTCGTAGATGTCTACGTCCACATGGACCAGCACGAACTCGGTATCGGGGAGCAGCCGGGCGCTCTCGGGGAAGACCCCAGGCCAGAAATGAACATTGTAGCCCTGGAGGTACTCGTTCACCGACTCCAGAGAGGTGTCGGCGAAATCACCGGGCTTGTGTCCCTCTCTTCTCTTCGGTACGTCGAATTCGGAGGTTTCCGGCATACCTTCGAAGGTATCGAATAGGTGTACCATGCGCTCAGGCATAGCCCGAGCTAGGATCTTAGCAGTCCCGCCCTTGTACACCCCTACCTCAGCGACCTCCCCTTCCAGGGAAGCGACTTGTAGGGCCTGCTGGCGTAGGAACTCCTGCCTGACCTTGGGAACTACGGATCTAATTTTGTCGTTCACGGCGTTATCCTATCGTTCGTACTTCTCTATCGAGGTCAGTATGTCTCGCACTATATCGCTGCGAACCACGTCCTGACTTCCGAACTTCGTCACACCCACGTTTCTGGTACCTTCAACAGCATCAACCATACGGCTAAGACCAGATTTGCCGTTTAGATCGGATTGACTTATGTCTCCCGAGATTACGAGTTTTGTATTCTCTCCTAACCTTGTCAACACCATCTTCAACTGCTCATACGTACAGTTCTGCGCTTCGTCTAGGATGATGAAAGCATCCTTGAAAGTTCGCCCTCGCATGAAGGCGATAGGAGCTATCTCGATGCTCCCGTTTGTTACCTTCGATTTGCCGTCTTGTATTCCCACCATCTCGTACAAGGAATCGTATAGTGGCCTCATGAACGGATCCATCTTGTCCTCTAGCAGTCCCGGCAAAAAGCCCAACCTTTCCCCCGCTTCTACAATCGGACGAGTCAGTATGATTCGTCTGATATCTGTACTCTTCTTGTCCCAGTGATAGGTAAGGGCTTGAAACATTGCCAAGTACGTCTTACCCGTGCCTGCGGGACCAATCCCGAAGGTTACAATGTTGTTATCAATGGTCTGTAGGTATCTCTCCTGTGCTTCGTTTCGGGGTTCTATCTGCTTGACAGAACTGTGCATCTGTGCCTTCTGTCTAGGCGATGACGCTCGTTTTGGATTCGTCAATGACTGTTTCCATATTTAGGGCATCTACTGTACCCATATCAAACGCCTCACGAGCTTGCTCGGGTGTCCAGTCAAACAGCTCAATCGGTACTCGTCTCGCAGGGCGTATCAGTTGGACTCTAATCGGCTTGAATCCCGGTAGATGGTTTCGGGCTTCAGTCAGCTTTAAGTCTCTCGTAACGCTATGTGTCAGCGTTCCGTCTGTAACAGCTCCAATGACATCGAACAGATCTTCAGGATTAACGTTAGTTGTTGCTGGCTCCTCTGTTAAAACAATAAGGACAATTTCCGTCGCTCCTGCCTTCACGGCGGGAGTCAGTAAACAGTTGTCTATTGCGCTGCCGTCCACGCAAACCAGATCCTCGTTAAAACGTACCGGCTTGAACAGTGCGGGTATAGCGCAGGATGCAACGATGTACCTGTAAATATCAGGATCGTTTTCCCGTAGTTCAAAAACCTTCCTTCTTTGGGTCAGGATGTTAGTCGCGACTGCGTGCGACTTGAACGAGAAATCCAGGGTATGCCTGGGGAAGTATGTGCGAAGGGTATCCAGCATAGGACGGTTGTCAGCCAGAGGCTTAGCCCTGGCGAATTGCCACAGCTTAGTTGCCCTGTAAGAGTCTCTCACAAGATCTGTTGGCTTGATCTTATCGGTCATGTCCCAAGCTAGCTGGGGATCTCCCTGCATCCACAACATGGTGCAGATAGCGCCAGTGCTGGTGCCGTACACCATATCGAACTCTTGGCCTTGTTTCTTGAGCGTAGCTAGGGCACCCGCGCCATACCAGAACCTACCGCCGCCGCCAGATATGACCAGGGCTCTCATTCTTCCACCTTTCTGGTCCGCCTACCCCACGACAGTCTCTTTTGTTTCCTGGGCTTGAAGGCGGCGTTCTTGACCTCGAAGCCTTGCTCTAGGTACACCTGATTTCTCTTCACCATAGTGCCTATGATGGCAGCTCGTGCTCCCGGATCGGGGTCGTCTATAAAATCGCGAATCAAAGGAGTAGGTTTGCCATCGTATCGAGTACGGATACGGGACAGCTCTTGGTAGTAGTTGTAGGGGTTGGACGTGGGCAGGACATTGTAGAAGGTATCCCACAGAGGAACGTCAATGCCAAGACGGGTAATGCGCCGCATGGCCACTACGACCTGCACCTCTCCGTTCCGGGCTTTGTCCCAGAGTTTGTCTCGGGCGGTGGTGTCACCTGTAACGGAGATTGCAGCGATACCTTCGGCGTTGATCGCCTCGGCAAGCTCTTTGGCGTGAACTACTCGGTCCGTAGTGATGAGGATATGGCGACCGTCATGGGCATCGGAGACAGCTTCGTCTACGATCAGTTGATTTCTGGCTTCGTTAGTTACTAGCCTCTTAATCATTACTGCCCATCCGTTTCTGGGGAACTCCTCGACCTCTACATCGGTGTGTACGTAATTGACGACACACTTCATCTGCTCACTGTGGCCCTTTGTTACGACCGGACCAACTATGTTCTCGATTACGACGTGAAGCTCGCTAAGTTTGAAGGGCGTTGCTGTATTTCCACATCTGTACTTTGCGTTGAAGCCGTTCACCACCTTGCTGTAGCACGGTGGAGAAGACAAATGGCTTTCATCCACTAAAATAATACCAAACTGATCTCGGTACTTTTTCAGGAATGGTCGCTTGCTTGGGTGCCACCACGCCTGCCAACTGGAAAGCACGATATCTAGCTCTCCAAGGCGTTCCCAGTCCCATTTGTCCAGTCGGGCAACCAGTTTCTTGCCCGCCATTTTCTCGATAGCTTCAATATCTGTGTGTTCTCGGATGGTTTTTTCGAACTGATCCAAAATATCCCACTGGTGGGAGAGGATGAGGGTCTTCAAACCCAGTTGGCACACGATATTAGTGATTGTGATGGTCTTTCCGAAGCGAGCAGGGGCCTGGATCTGGCCGTAGCCGTAGGTGATCCATTCGTCCGAAACTTCTTGCTGGTTTCGGTCGGCCCCTTGGGGGTCTGTCTCGGGGGTGTAGAGATCGCTCACCATCGTGATGGGGTGATCCATCGGCGGAGAGACGCGCTTGTCAATTAGTTGGAAGTGGGGAGGGGAGAAATATTTGCGAACCTTGGCCAAGTCCCCGGAGCAGAATGCGTACACCCGCCCCAGGTCTTTGTAGAGCTGTAGCTCTATCTTGTCTTCGATATCCGTTTTTTCGGGGTCCGGGACGAAGGCAGTCCAAGCCTGGAGGTGCTCATCAGTGACGTATTCGCACGGTACAAACAGCTTCTCGCGTAGTAGAGCTTTAGGAGTCGTCTCCTGATCCTTCTTCCTCGGCATCAGTTGACTCCTCTTCTTCCTCATCTACAACGTCACCGCCAACAATGTCGCCGGTAACTACGTTGCCCGGTCGCTCCTTGCCTCGGTGTGTATCGGCCACATGCTCCGCAAGAGTTACTTTCTTCTGTTTACTCATCGTCCCACTCCGTGTCGGGCATATCGTCCAGCCCGTCGTTATCCAAGTCCTCCGGCTCTGTGTCCGTTGTGCCCTTGGCTCCTAGTTTCCGGCGAGGACCCTTCTCTACTTCGTGGAAGACGCCCCGGATCTGGTCGCGGGGGATTCGCTCTAGGCGAACGCCTTTCCTGTAATCACGTCGAAGGGTTATGCCGTTTTCATCATCAGCAACTACGACTCCTTCCCAGGCGGCTGTGCTAGTCACCTCGAATCTCACCGTCACCTTTTTACCAACAAAGCTACTATCTTCAGCCATTACACGCTCCTCACCGTTGTGCTGCCAAGATCAGATTCATCTGAAGGCCCGTGTTCGAGCACATCTATCATCTTCTTTAGTGTAGATATGGCATCATTCAGCATATCTTTACCGCAATTTGGGCAATAATTATCCATTTTCAAATGACCCGAGAACCTATTGAACTCAGTGGTCACTCTTAGAAGGACATCCGGCGCTTTGGTCTTTTCCTCGCATTTCCGGCACTTATTCCCACGGGGTCCAGCGGTTACGACTTTGGGCATAATCATGAGGTAGCCTCACTTAAATAAGGGAAATGCACTATAGTTGCTCCTATATCACCCACCCGTCGTATGACGGGGGTCTATGAAAATCGGGGTTCTTCCAGAAAACCTTGCCGCAATCGCACTCCACTGAGAGCGTGGTCAAGAGGATAGGTCTGGTGATCGTGACCGCCCTGTGAGGGTCCAAATGTGCTAACCGGTCCATCAGGTGGCACCACCGCATAAAGCGGGGCCACAGAGCGATCCTGGGACGTAAGGTCACTTTTCCACTTCCTTTTGCTCAAGGTAGTACATTGGGAATGCTTTGCACAGGGACGCTTCTGAAGCGCCTCTGAAGATGAAAGCGGCAACTCCGATGCAAAGGTTGTCGGGAAGAATGTTTATGACCTTGTTCACGGCCTGACCCGAGGAAATGACATCATCCACGATGAGATATTTCTTCCCTTCAAAGACAGGCCCACGGGTCCTCTCCTCAACGGTGAGAACCTTGACTCTGGGCTTACCCAGAATGCCCCCTATCACGTAGGCGATCTCGATGCCTCCGAGAATCGGCGTAGCTAGGAAGTCTATTTCAGATCTTAGCTGCGCGGGGATAAGCTCGGCCAGAGCGTAAGCGTACTCCATCGTGGCCTCGGACGACAGGAGATCAAAATCGTAGAAGTACGGAGACTTCTTGCCCGAGGAGAGATCGAACTCTCCCTTTATCCGACATTCCTCAAACACTGTTCACTCCTTCCTTCTGGGGAAACAGTCTTTACACAGGTCACTCGTTGGCAATCTAGCGCCGTTGCAGCCAACGGAAGTGCAGATTTTACCCGTGGTGGGGAGCACATCTAGCTCCTCATCGAGCGTGAAACCGGCGGCCTTGACATGGCCGCCTCCTCCGTATGAGGCGGCTAGCTTGCTGCCGTCGAAGTCGCTGTCTTCATCGACACGAATGCTGTACTGGTACTTTCCGTCATGACGGCGGAACCACCCTAGGCCGAACTTGCTTCCTTTGGCGGCTTCGTGTAGGAGGAGCGAAATTCCGAAGTAGGAGGCATTCACACACGGAATGTCCAAGTGAATGGCACCGTCAGGCGACTGGAAGTCTATCAACCGGCTACCGGCTTCGATGGATGCCTCGTTGTACATGTCGATGTAGTCGCAGATGGCCCCGCCCTTCTCTACACAATCACCTACGCTGGGCTCTCCGTCCAGTAGCTTGTCGTAGGTCTCGAAGATCTTCGGCATGGTGTCGATGTAGGCCAAGGCATATCGACTGTTCGGCCATTGCCACTTCCAAATGTCTCGATCCTCAATGAAGTCGATGAACCAGGGTCGGTCTTGGCCGGGGAAGAAGTGGTCCCAGGTCATGCCTGCACCGCTGCGCTTCATGTCGAACTCGCAGAAGTCGAGACCGACGCACGCGGCTTCGGCTGAAGCGTGATGATCCAGAACCTTCAGCTTCGTGATACTGGCCAGCATCAGCATCTTCCCTCGGTCGTAGCTGAAGTCGAGGATGTAGGTACGATCAGCGGCGCGAGCCCTCTTGAGAGGAGGGTCGGTGCCGTGGACTGCGGGGTAGAACACGCAGTTCTCGAAACCCAGAGCCTTACCGGCGCACCATGCGGCAGCCGTTCCGTCCGGGCAGCGATCGTGGTAGATGATTAGGTTGGTCACGGTGTCACCCCTGTGGTAGTCATCATCAATATCCCCCACACTAACAATGGGAATCCTACACCAACATATAAACTAAGGACAAACCCCAGCGTTAAGAGCTTTAGAGATTCCCATCCATCTTTCTTGTCTTTATCAACTTGTTCCCGTGCAGGCCGCACAAAATGGTTACGATCACTATCTATAGCCCGTTTCATCTTCGGAGCTACTGCATTAACGTAGTGTCCTTCCGCGTACTTGTGCTTCCAATCTGCAAAATCCCCTTTGTGGCAAAAGGACTGTCTTAGGTCTTTCGTAGCTTTTTCCCACTCACGTTCGAGCATATGGAGATCTTCCCCCTCCGGGGAAAGGGATTCTGCTCGAACCAAAATATCGTTTAGAACTTCGGCTTTACGAAGATGTTCTTCGTTCGCCTTGTTATTCCCTAAAAAGGCTTTTCGCACTGCTCTCATGTGATTCATGATGATTTCGATCATTTCTACTCCACAAACTCGATGGGGGGACAGACCTTATCCTTCTTCGCTTTGAGATAGGATCGAAGCAGACCCGGTTCTGGCTCCCGCTTCGGCTCTGGTTCCGTGCCGTCACCGCTAGTGCCGTCACCGCTAGAAGTAAAGAAATTCTTGATTTCCCGTTCGTAATCAATTAACGCGATGGCCACACTTATTACAGTCACCAGTCCAAAGGCTATAGCAGTATACTTCCAAAAGCCGAAGCCAATCGCAGCCAAAAGTGCCAGCAAAACAGCAATCACGATCAGGAGTTTGGACGCACCACCAACCACCCGCCAAAAGTACGGACAGAGATTAGTCTCCCGGCCGTGTGGCTTACCGTTTTCGAAACTAACTTCGTAGAGCCAATAGTGCCACGAGCTTTCGCTAACCTTCATCTAGTACCTCTTGTTGCCGTGCCTGTAAGGTCGGCTTTCGTTGAAGTCCATCTTAGCCACCAGGGCCTCGCCGATATTGAGGCCGCGAGCGTGAGCGTGGTCCATGATTCGAATGATGCAGTCGGCGTACTCTTCCTCGATACCGAGGAACTCGGGAATTTTGTCGCTGGCGGCACCAAGGTTCTCTCTGTCGGGGAAAGCGTCCTTCTCTCTAAGAGCCTCTAGAGCCTCGGATAGCTCGGAGTGCATGAGGGCGATCAACTCGGCATCGTTGCGCCGTTGACCGGAGAGAATCTCCTTGTCCCACCAGCCCTTCCGGCGTGCCCAGGTATGGATAGATTCGGCCATATAGTCAAAGGCCCTAACGAAGTCGGCGTCGTACACCTTATTGAGTTTCTCTTCGATCGTCTTCTCGTCAGGCATCTAGTTTCTCCACTCGCATAATGTCGAGGTCAGTCTCCAAGATCAGAAGTGACTTGCACTTTGGTCTCTCTACAGCTACCACCTCAAAGTAAGAGTCCATATCTTCCGGGTCTGCTGGTGTCCACACGGGTATTTTTCCTTCGAACCCTATGAAATGCCAGATAAATTCATGACCGATCATCTGTTTGATGCCGGGTTCTTGCTCAGTTTCCATAGGCCGGAAGATAGCTCTAACGTCCCGATCTTCGTAAGTCGGGTGCAGAGGCGGGTTCACTATGCTCAGCTTCCTTCTTCGTCTTTGAATCATATTACACCTGGGATCTGGGTAGATCATCCCGCAAGCGAATAAACACAGGGAATCGCGCCGTCTCGCTAACCGCCTTGGCGTCCTTTTGCTGTGTCATTTCGATGTGAATACCGATCAGTTCACTTCGGCGGTCCCAGTGATCCTGTCGGTTAGCGTCACCACGAATGTTGCAACTCGTCTCGGCTCCGCTGTTAAGACGTACTCGGTAGGAACCAGCCCATTTTGCGTTTCGTCCATTACCGGGCAGAACTTCCAAGATAATTCCGTCAATGTATTCCAGTTCCTTACGCTTGAGCATAGCCGACGTTCGGTCGGGGTAGTAGGGAGCGTCCAGCAGTTTAATCATACTCCCCTCATGCTCTTGCTGTAGGAAGTAGGTATGGGCATCGTCTAGTTCCTGTCGGCTATTTGCGATGATCTGCTCCATAAGTTTGATGGGGCTATTGTCGCCTGTGGCTGCAACCGTCTTGACTAGGTTTGCTCGCCTTTCATGGAAGGGCGTCTTGTCCAGAGCGATAGCGGGATCGTACACGTCAAGAGTCATTTGATCGAAGGCCCAGAACTTGAGATCCCGGCGAAGCTCAACCCACATTTCTGGGGTGATACGATCCGGGTTAAACACACCCTTTGACATGCCGGTTTTCAGCATGGCCGAAGTTTTGCCCCACGGCGACTTGTAACGCTTCCCGCCATAAGTGGATAGCGGCCCCGTCTTTTCCCAATCAGCCATGATCTCACCATCAGCCGCTCCAGTGCGGACGACGGGTCCGAGGGAGGACAGAATATGCTCAAGCACCTCATTGTATTCTTTGCCGCTTCGGGTCTTCGCTACACCCTTGCCGTCTGTGAATACTAACGTGATTCTCAGTCCGTCCAGCTTAGTCTCAGTAGCCACAGGGTAGGGTAGTTCCGCGTTGCTATCGAACTTGTCAGCCAGAGACACGGCAAACTTTGACCGAAGATCCGGCCACACTTGGCCGAAGGTGGCGACGTTCGCACCTACCCGTAGGTCACGGTTGATAACACGCCCGTACCAAATAGCTCGCGTCGGGTCAACGGCGTGGAGGAAACGGTGGATTGTGTCAACGGCATCCTGCCCGGTCAGCTTGCGGTCGGCCAGTTCGTCCAGAAGCAAGAGGAAGGTTTGCCACTCATCTTCAATCGAGTATGAAGCGCTAAACGCCGAAGCCATCTTCGGTATCTCAGGCATCTTGAGGGTCAGACCGTAGGTGGTCTGCCAGTCATAGGTGCGCCGGAAGAGTTCTTTGAGGATGGGGTTGTCGCCTGCGGAACGGAGAAGTTCCAGCTTCTCCGACCGCTTGGGAGTTTCCTCCAAATAGCTTAGACATTTGATAGCGGACGTAAGACTCTGCATTGGCACCCTATCGTCAACTCGCCCTGAAACTTTAGTCTAGAGATCGGTCCATCGAACACAGACTCCTGCCTCGGACAGCATATCTGTAGCAAATTGAATGCTTTTCTTCCAGTCTTTCCGGTCCCTGAAGGGATTCTGCGTAGTAACGACGATCTCTGAGATCCCAGCCTGGATCAATGCCCTTCCACAGTCGCAACAGGGAGGGCTTTCCATATAGGCTGTGCAGCCTTTTGTCGAAACCCCAATCCGAGCGGCGTTGTAGATTGCGTTCCTTTCGGCGTGTTCCACAAAGAGATATTTGGGGCCGTTAGGATTCTCTTCGCTTGGGCGCTCCCATCTTTCAGGGATGTCCTCATCAATTCCACGGCAGAAGCCATTGTAGCCGGAAGACCGTAGCTCGTGGTCCGGTCCTACAATCACTATACCGACTTGTACACTTTGGTCCTTGCTCTTCTTGGCAACAAGGCGAGCCAGCGCCATGAAATAACTATCCCAGTCTTCGTATCTGTCAGTCGTCATCAAAAAACTCGTTATACTCATCAGGATCGGTGAAATCGTACTCCTCGCCGTCAACCTCTTTCTCATAGTCGTCGGTGTTCGCAGGAGGGCGGTCCCAGCCATCAGCGGTTGTTTCGTCTTCGAACCGGTCTACCTGATCCGGTCCTCTCTTGGGCTTTCTCCCTCGGCGCTTCGGTTTAGCCACCACTTCGGCAGCTTTCTTTCCTTCCGCAGAGCCGGGATCAAATTTGTCAAACACTTCAAGGAGACAGTCTATGCCGACGCTCCATTCCTTCTCTGTCTCGGAGTCGTAGACTCTCAACTTCATTCCGTAGGTCTGGGTGTCATAGGTCTCTTTGAAGCAGCAGATCGCGTCCGCGCCTTTGACACCGTACTCCTTATTGGAGTCCTCCATGTAGCAGCGGATCAACTGGCCCTTCTTCAGCTTTCGAACCGTGCGGGCCGTGATTTTCTCGATGGCCAGCACCACATCCGTAGCCACCATGTGCAAGTCTTCTAGGATCGTTACATCCGTCAGGATCAATTCTCTAACGCCGCTGACGAGCCTTTTGCTGTTCTTGGACATGAATGTTGGGTCCTCAAGTGTCTGTGTACAGTCCCTTTAACATAGCCGCATCTTTATTTTTGATTTTAGGTGGTTTTTATACTAAAGTTTGGGTCTATTTGACCGAAGAGGGGTCCAAAGGAGATCGTAATGCCCGTTCCGAAAGCTCTAAGGCGTGCTGCGCGTGAAGGTGGAAATGTCGGTAAGCCGTCCCCCGGGGGAGACCCGCTCGTCGCCTACGCTGAGAGCGTTGTGGAAAACTCCAAGGCCCCCAGCGGTCTCTTTATCCTAGAGGTGAAGTCGGTCACCCAGAAGAAGAACAAACGAGGGCCGTACCTCAGCGTAACGGGGCTGGCTGCGAACGGGAGTATGTATTGGGCCGGTTTGCCTTTGGACTGCGAGGTGAAAAAGGGGGATACGATCACCCTGAAGGGCGAGTTCAATGGGCGCACCTTCGGAAGCGGGAAGAAACCGTTCAACGCAATTGATAATCCCCTTTGGATCCATACCAAAGAGACGGAAGTTGCGGCTGCTGCCAAAGAGCCCGCTAAAGTTTCAGAGCCGGATGCCGAAGAGATTCAGACGACTCTAGAAACACTCGTCAAAGCACACGGGATTGGTAAGATCCTCAGCGTGCTCGGCGAAATTACGTAGGAGCAATCATGCCCGTAAGCAAAACCGACGCCAAGAAAAGTCCGAAAACCAAATCCCTGAAGGTTTTCGAGCAAGTCCGCGACGGCGCTATTTTCTGGCAGACGGAAGCGAAGATTCCGGCCACGATGGCGGATAACCTCGGCTTCTCCCAGACTGGAGAGGGCCTCTGGGAAGTCGAGCGCCCCCTGGCGGCTGAGGTTCCGGCATTCGCCCAAGATATCGAGAGTTACGGGTTCAAACTGAAGCGACTGGAACGCCGCGAAGTAGTGGCGAATGTCACAGTTGAACCCGCCGCCCTCTCCGAGGGTGAGGGTATCCTGAAGTCGTACAATGACGCGAAGGATGCTGAGAAGGCGGCGAAAGAAGCGAAAGACGTGAAGAGGGGCGACCTTCAAGGGTGGCTGAAGGATAACGGCGCTCCCAAAGACCCTGCCCACGCCGATGCGCGAGTGGCGCAGATCGGGACGTACAAAGTTCACAATTCCTGGGTCAAGGGTCGCGAGACGAAATTTGACGACCGTGACCACAAGCCCGTCGGAGATTGGGCAATCGAGAACGACTGCGCCGATGCGATGGTTCAGGTGATTATCCACAAAACTGTTTCCTACGAAGAGTTCGCCAAGGATGGCGTGCCCGAGGGTTTCGAAGGCAACATCAACATCGATCCCGACGTGTACGAATGGTACGCCAAGATCGGTGCCATCCCCCCGGACATTCACGATGCTTTCGAGGCGCGTGGCAACGGGTACTACGGGGTCAAGGTTTACGAAACCAAGGAATTCAGTTGCCCGTCCTGCGGACACAAGATGGGTAAGACTCAGAAGTTCTGCGGCGAGTGCGGGACGAAGGTGGGCGCGTAATGGCTGATGGACAACAGCCGACTGAGTGGAGAGAGCGTGTAGTGGAGAACGCTTGGTTTGTGTTTGTGATGCTCCTCGGCGGGGTTACGGTTGGGAGTGGTATAGCCTTGTGTGTGAGAGGCGTACTTGAAAGCATCGCGTGTGTGCCCAAATCATGAGCGTGGATCAGGAGTTCGAGAAGATCGCTCAGGAGGTCAGCAGCAAAGCCGCGTCCGTCATTTGCAGCGTTGCGGAGTATCAAGACGGGCTGGGCTACCTTATCGAAACCTTGCAAGTAGATCTTACGGCTTCGAGAGAAACCGAAGATCGGGACTAGGAGCAGACATGATCCTCACGACAGACGATCTTCAAATCATCTTTGACAAGATTGGCCGGGAAGTGGTGATACCTGCTACCGCCGAGTTCCCCTACGAAGTCGTCTCGGCTCGTAGCCAAGGCTACCACAGCGACCCAGAGATAGGCAAGTTGCAGGCCAAGTTGTCGATCATGCTGCAAATGGCTGGCGAGAAGGAAAGGGCGACGGGGGCTGGAGAGAAGGAAGACTAAAGTTTCAAGTGAGACTGCCGAAGAGTAGGGCATGAGGCCGCAATGGGAGCGGCCAGAAAGGGATCTTACAAATGGGATATTTTTCCAAACTAGGCATCATCGGGTGGGATCGGATTGAGCCGGTCATTCTCGGTGCAATGCTCTCAAACAAATCCGTACTCCTGAAGGGTGCCCACGGTTCTAACAAGACCGAGGGTTGCCGCGTTATCTCAGAAGCGGTGTTCGGTGAGGGATCGAAGTTCGTCCCTTACGATACGTCGCTTGTGAATGCGGACGATCTTCTTGGTTTCCTGCATCCGGGGAAGCTGGCAGAAGGTGTAATGGAGTACATCTCGACCCCCGACTCGATTTGGGGCGCAACTTCGTGTCTGCTGGACGAAATCAATCGCTGCAATCCTTATAATGCCGCGAAGTTCTTTGAAATCGTCCGCTCTCGCACGGTCAATGGTCGCCCGACGGGACTTGAGTTTGTGTGGGCGGCTTGTAACCCTCCCGACAAATACAATACTGCTCATATGGACGCTGCACAGGTGTCTAGGTTTGTGGTGCTGCCCGTTCCGACCTACAGTGACTTGAGCGTTTCTGAACGCCTCCAAGTGTTGGGTCTGAAGGGTGAAGACACGAGCGGTTCTCTCACGGCTCTCATGGATGCTGCGAGAAAAAAGGAAGTGAGCCCCCCTCAGAAGAAGGCGATTGACAGTAAGACCACGAAGCTCGCCTTGACCCTCAACAATAAGGGTGTCGAGTTCTCGGGCCGACAGGTTCGGGACCTTCACTCGCTACTCATGAATATGGATCGGATTAGCTCGACATTCGAAGACCTACCCGAGATTTCCGAAGAGTCAATGACCGACGCAATCATGGGTTTGGTTCCCGAGTCCACCGGATTGATTCGAACGCACGCCGACGCTACAGCTTTGAGGGCTGAAGTGGTCACGATCATGAAGGGCTTCAAGCTGAGTGACCCGATTCTGACTGCGGAAACCGTCTCTGAACTAGCGCAAGCCAAAGCTAAGGATATGCAGGGGTGGGCCGGTGCCTTGACTGAAATGCTCATGGTAGAGGAAGACTCCAAAGCGGTCGCGGATGGGTGGCAGGAAATCCTGAAGAGGGACGATCTTCATCCCGCAATCTTCGATGCTCTGCGGCAGTCTTTCGCGGCTAAGGATGCAATCATTACCATGACGAAGAAGGGTAAGGATACGCCGGTTGTCGATGCGGCGGAAGCACTCGCCACGTCACTGAAGACTTTCGGACCCCCGAGCCGAAAGACTAAGGGCGGCAAAAACAAAAAGAGCAAGAGCAAGAAATAGGAGAATTGAGATGGGACAGCATAGCGAACACATTTGGGCAGCAGATATGGAGTTCAACGGTAAGAAGTTGAGCCAAATCTTCGAACAGGAAGTCAGAAATGACAAGATCGCTTGGTACGTTGACTATTTCACTCAGGATGCCGCACAGTTCAACGTGCGATTCTTGGCTGGAGCAGACAGCGACCCGAAGCGAATCATGATGACGAATGAGAACAAAGAGCAACGAGACCCTAACGACCTTGAAGGTTCTCAGTGGGAGGGAGACGACGTTGGGGAATGGTTTGGTAAGACGAAGCCGCAGCATACTTGGTGCGTAATCTTCACTCACGAATTGGGTGAGGTGTTCGGAATCCACGTCGAAGCCAATCGGGTGTTCCCATTCGGTCCTCGCTCTCTTTCCCTTCCGGTGGAAAACCTCTGGAAAGAGTATGTTGAGCATGGCATCTACGGGCCGCTCAAGGCGTGCTTGGCGGGTAAGAACGCTAGGCTGGTAGCAATCGTGGCAGACTCCAAATTTGCGACTCTGGAGACATACAGGCTGACCCAGGATTACATGCTGACACTGGCGGCAATTCTGGACAAGTGACGGGAAGGGGGTTGGGAGCTATCCCATCTCAGGCGACCGGCCCCCACGGGGCCGCATTGGGGCGTGAGATCCCCCCTGGTGCGGTCCCGGTTCGCTAAAGTTTCAAGCGCGGATGCCGATAGGAAGAACATGAGCACAGTAGAAGGTCAAACATACCTCGATACAATCAAAATGAAGATTCGGGCCAAGGATATGGCTGGCGCTGAGAAGGATCTCCATTACCTCATCGTGAATAAGGATTTCGACCGGTTCTGGGGCAATAGCACCCTGCCGGTCCTATGGGGTTTCGTAGCTAGTATCCGACTGGACTCAAGGGTTCCCACTGCCGGGGTCGATATAACAAACGGCGAAGTCCTGTTGAACCCGCAATTCCTTCTTGACAAGATCCACTCCCTTGAGGATTTATTGTTTATCCTTCTGCATGAGCGTGACCACCGAATTCTTCGCCGCATTTTCCGGGTCAACTACCACACGTTGTATAAGATCCTCGATTACAATGAGATATGGGTAAAAAGAGTTCGAAACGTGCTGGAGGATGCGTGGATCAACGCGAGCGTTAGGTCCGAGATGGGTATCAACGCGAGCCTGCCCGAGAATTTCTACTGCTGGACTGTGGAAGACGAGCAGCACCCCGGCGATATGAGTCCCGATAACCCCGAAGGTTCGGGGTTCGACCCGAAACACCACAGTGTGGGTGAGCCCAAGTCGGAAGAGTACGCACTGTTGACGTGCTTCTCTATGTTTTGCGAGCAAGGAATCCAGAGTGACCACGGCAGCCTCTACGTTGACGCCCACACTCTGCTGGCGAACAATCACATCAAGGAAACCGGGCGGCGTTCTTCTTACCGTCGCGGACGTGATTACAGCAACTACTCCGAAATGCTGGACTTCCCAAGCTGGTACGAAGCCTTCTGTGACTGGCTTAGAATTCACAAAGACGATCTCGCGCAGCCGAGCCCCGATTGCCAAGGCGATTCCGACTGCCCCGTTCACGGTGACGATCAGGCCGAGGGTGGCAAGGGTGAAGAGGAAGGTGAGGGTGAGGGTGAAGGCGAAGGTGAAGGAAGCGGTTCCGGTGAGGGTGAAGGCAAAGGCTCAGGTTCGGGTGGCAAGGATAGCAAGAGCGAGCCTGACAAGTCGGAAGGCGACGAAGAGAGCGACGACGGCGAGCCTACTAAGGGCGACCATTCTCACGGTGGCACTAAGAAGTGTACTTGCCGGGGTGGAGAAGGTCTTCTTGGGGAGCCCATGACTCTGGCCGAGCGCCTGTCCCGCATTCCGGGCATCATCATGAGTAAGGATGAGCTTGAGGAATTGCTTGACAAGCAAGCTGGAGAAGACGACGACGAAGACAATCGCAAGGGTCCGAAGCCCGACAAAGAGCCTGCCGAAGTGTTTCTCGGTGAGAATGGCGACGGCGCGGGCTGGGGTGGGAACGTCCGAGCGGTTGAGGTTGCACCACATGAGGTTCAGAATCTTGACGATATGGATCGCGAGCTACTTGAGATGGGCGGCTCCGCTTTGACTGAAGCGTGGAAAACTAACACGGTTCAAATCAAGGGTGCCGTCAAACAGTTCGCCGACGAACTGGTTCAAAGCATCGCTACCATGCGCGTGACTGAGCATAAGATCATGCGACCCGATTTCAACATCCCCGCTAGACCCACTCGGCGGGATCTCATGAATTTGGGCATGGGTAATCCGCCCCAAATGTGGCAGCACCCGCAGTACCTTGAGCAACAGGAATTGATCGTTTACACCGACGTATCGGCCAGCATGAATCAATGGTATTCTGTGGCTCTGTACCTCACGGAGCAGTTGCGAGAATTCGGATGCGATCTCTGGCAGTTTTCCACGGTTATTTGCAAACCGGTTCCCGGTCGCGACGATAACATTTTCTGGACTACGGGTGGAACTGACTTCGATAAGGTTGCGGAGCATATCATTTCGCAGGGGTTCAAAGCTGTAGTGATAATCACTGACAACGAGGATTGCCTGAACGAGAAGTACCACGAAGCCATGAAGGAAGTTGACGAACTCTACTGTATCTTCCTCAAGAGCGGCAATCGTCCCGCGAACTTCGATGTTAGAAAGACTTCCTGGGGCGGCTCGTGGGGTCGGCAGGGATGGCAAACGGTGACGGACAAGATTACAGGAATCTTCGCTTCGGATATCCTTGTATAAGGAGAAAGAAAAATGACGCAAAATGTTATCAGCGCCATCGTCGGGTTCTTGCTGTTGTGTATTGCACTCATGTTTGGGTGCCCGCAGTGGAACGTGTACAGTTCGAGACTATCCGGCGAAGCCCAGCTTGCAAAGGCCGAGTCCAACCGGAAGATCGCGGTCGCAGAAGCGGAGGCCAAGGAACTTTCAGCGGGTCACCTAGCGAAAGCGGAAGTGACACGCGCAGAGGGTGTTGCTAAAGCGCAGGCTATCATTAACGGTACGCTGACAGATCGGTACATTCGCTGGCTCCAGGCCGAGAGCATTTCGGAGCAGGAGTGCGATATCCGCTACGTCCCGACCGAAGCACAACTGCCGATTCTGGAAGCGAGAACTCCCAAGGAGTAAAACATGCGTGTAGTAAGAATTTCTGTTGTTGTGGTTGGATTTTTCGCAATGATCCTTGGATCGGTTATTGTCGGATCGCATGTCGTCTGGTCGCAAGAGCCGACAGCAACCGCTGTGCCCACGCCGACGGCCACACCCACCGTTGACCCCGAGGTTCAGTTTCGGGCTGACAAGGTGGTATACTGTATAGACTCAGTGCATTACTATTACCTCAGCCGCACGGGGATCGAGCTTACGGTGTACGGAGTGACCTACGTTGTGACCGATTCCGGGGCTGAGGTCACCGGTAAAGCCGTCAGCAGAGATGAGCGGTTCACCGGCCCGCTCGACTTCAAGTGCGTGTTCGAAGATTTCATGGACGTGCCCATGATGCTCACTGAAATTATCGTGACAGGAGAGTAGGGTGTCTCATCACAAACTCTGTACTGACCGGTGCCATCCTGATTGTGACTGGTACAAGAGGCCCTTGCCGAAACCCGAGCCGCCTCTGAAAGATCCCGGAGTGGAGATCAGGGAGAGTCCTGTCCACGGTAAGGGAGTGTTCGCCACTAGGTGGTGGAAGCCCGGTGAGCTGATCGGAGTCTACGAGGGCACGATCGTGACGGATAGCGATGATCCTCACGTCCTTTGGCTTGAAGATGAGGCTGGAGTATACTTCGGTATTCTGTCGAGTGGAGCTATGGGCTACCTCAACTGCTGCGCTGAGGCTGGTTCGAACAACGCCATTCTGGCCGAAAACAGCCCCTTCGTTTACGCGAGGGCGAACATCCTGCCGGGCGAAGAGATTCTAGTCAGCTACGGCATGGATGAGGATGAGGAAGAGGAAGAGGAAGAGTGATGGACTTCTTGCCGCCTCTCACAGCTTTCATCGAGGCTGGGTTTATTCTGTTCGTTATAGTCGGAGCCCTTGCCGCCCTAAATGGTATCCGCATTTCTATCCGATACAGGTGGTTTACGAAAACGGATTTTTGGGGAGACAAGATCACGGGTAAGTGGCGTGGCATAGTCAAGCCCGGTGTGAGAAGTCTGTTGCTGTCCTTCTCCAATTGGCGATGCAATTGTTGTGGCCAGAAAAACCTTGCGCAACTGGAAACCCGAGTATATGATGTCTTATCCGGCGGAGTAACCAATCCAGCGAAATTGAACGCTGACAACACCAGAGACTATCTGTGTGGGGCTTGCGGCTGCGTATACAACGCCTCCCTACATGAGACGGAGGTGAAAGTATTACGCGAAGATACGGACCCTATCCGCGAACTTCGTAGACCGGCAACTCACGGCAAAGCGTTCATAGTCGGAGGGCTCGGAGTCGAGAATCGCATAAACGTCTGCAAGACCTGTGACGGGGAGAAACTCGTCAAGGTGCCTCAGGGCAACCATTCAGCGGCTATGGTGGATGCCAGATGCCCTGATTGCTACAACCCAGATGATTGGGAGGCTCCCCCCACTATGACAGCCCGCCGTAGAGCAATCGAGCATACGAGGGCTAAAGTTTCATCCGAAGAGGCCGATAGACTAAAGGAACCCAGAGAGGATATTATCTCTCAAATGTAGGACCGCAGAAGCCGGTCCGAAAGAAAGGTAGGTGAAAAATGCACCGCGACTATTCCGTAGCTGTCATAATCGGACGGTTCCAACCCCTCCACAACAACCATGCCAAATTGGTCGAACAGGGCCTCAAGATCGCCGACAAGGTTCTGATCTTGGTAGGCAGCGCCTACGCAGCCCGCACCCCTAAGAACCCGTTTTCGTTCAATGAACGATACGACATGTTCCAAGCGACTTTCCCTGAAATGGGAGCAGTTCTCGGCGATAGCTCTGGCACAACAGTGCCCAAGCGTATCTTTGTCGAGCCTATCCGGGACTACTTCTACAGCGACGATGTGTGGCTGGCGAACGTGCAGGCTATCTGTTCGACCTATATCGAAGATGGCGAGACTGTGGCGCTCCTGGGAGGCTACAAGGACAGTTCCTCCTACTATCTGAACCTTTTTCCTCAGTGGGAATACGTTCCTCCGGGCGTCGAAAGCATGAGGGTTCCCAGTGGAAGCGGCACCCCCTGGATGGATGCCACAGCAGTCCGAGATGTTCTCTTCAACGTGTCCTACAGCAAAGGCTGGGGCGACCGGGGCGAAATTCCCAAGTTCACTAGTGGGGTGCTGAATAAGCAGCACGATTTCTTTGAAAAGAACGTTCCTAAGCCGGTGATGATGTTTCTACAGCGCTTCAAGCACACCACATCGTTCATAGCCCTGGCAGAGGAATACGAGGATAATGCTGCATACAAGAAGTCTTGGGCAGACTCGCCCTTCCCTCCCATCTTCGTGACAGTCGATACGGTAGTCACCTGTGCAGGCCACGTTCTTGTGGTCAGACGCGGCGGCAACCCAGGCAAGGGTCTGCTGGCCCTGCCCGGCGGTTTCGTCAGAGAGAACGAGAGGGTCAGGCCCGCCGCTCTCCGGGAATTGAAGGAAGAGACCCGGATCAAGGTGGACAAGTTGATATTGGATTCGAGCATCGTTGACAGTGACGTGTTCGACTATCCCGGTCGGAGCCTTCGTGGTCGGACCATCACACACGCCTTCCATGTGAAGCTGCGGGGTTCTCGAACATCTCATGCTTCCCATACGGGTACGCTATCTTCGGTTCTACCGGAGGTGAAGGGCGGCGACGACGCCACGGGGGCGTTCTGGTTGCCCATGATGGAAGTCGTGCGGAGAGCCGACGAGTTTTTCGAAGATCACATTCACATTATCAATCGCTTCATCAGTAAGTAGGTCCGCAGAAGTCGGATCGAAGGAGATAGAAAATGCTGAATACAGTGCTGGACGACAACTTCATATTGATTGCGGACTCTTACAAGGTCCCTCACATCGCTCACCTTCCGAAAGGAACGCTGCGGTCCTACAGCAACATCGTAGCCCGCAAGCCCTTCGTGGACAAGGAACACGGCATCGAGATTGACGAACTCGTCGTACTCGGTCCCCAGGTCGTTGCCAGGATCCTCGAATCCGTCAAGATAACGGATGAGATGATTGACGAAGCCGAGATCGAGATCACGGAACAAGGCTTCGACTTCCCCCGAGCGGAGTGGGAAGCGATTCGGGATCTGGGATACATTCCCCTGGAAGTCCGAGCCGTCCCTGAGGGTACGGTGCTTCCGGTTGGTCTACCGATCATGTCCGTTGAGAATACGGTGGACGGTTTCGCTTGGCTCCCTGCCTACGTAGAGACTTGGGTGCAGGACATTGTGTGGACAATGAGCACTCTGGCCTCCAAGCTGCGGTGGCTGCGGGCAAAGGTCGATGAGTTCACGGCTAACACGGGAACTGCTCACGAGTACGGTGAGTACATGATTCACAACTTCGGAGATCGCGGAGCAGGCGGGCAGGATAGAGCGATCATGGCAGGCATGGCCCACGCCGTGTTCTTCAGTGGCTCTGATACTCTGAGAGCGAACCGATACCTCAAGGCGTATTACAACGCCGTGGGTCCGGTACTTTCCTCGGTAGACGCCAACGAGCACAGTACAGTCTGTGCCAACTCGGACTGCGAGAACAAGGATGACTCGGGGGCTTTCGAGATGAGCCTTGAGACTCTCAAGAGAGCAGTGGAACGGGCCAAGAGAGGAATCGGCGTTCCGGTTGCATCTTGCCTCATCGACACGTTTGACGATGAACGGTACATCAAGGAGTTCTTGCTCCCGAATGTGAAGCGCATCGAAGAGATTGTTGGAGACAGCGGAGGCCGCTACGTGAGTCGCCCTGACTCGGGCAACGCGATTGAGAAGCCCATCGAGGTGGTCAACTGGATCAAAGCTGGGCTTCGCGAGAGGGAGATCTACGGCACCATCACCCTTGGAGATTTCTGGCACGGGCCTCCCTTCCTGGGAACCATCCAGGGTGACAGCCTGAAGCTGTGGGACTTCCCCACGGTTTTCCGGCTAGCTGAAACGAATAAGTTGGCAGCTTCCAACTTCATCTTCGGCTTCGGTGCTGGTTACACCAACGGCTCTACACGGGACGACTTCAGCTTCTCCATGAAGGCTACGGCCAACAAGATGGCCGACGGCACCTGGGTAGACTTGCAGAAGGATCCGAAGACAGACCCAGGCAAGAAGTCTCTCAAGGGCCGCGTCACTGTCTGTGTCAGCGGGGAGAGGTTCCTGTCGGTAGAGACTATCGAGAGGGCCGAAACCAAGGAAGGGCTGGACGACCTTATGGTCTCCATCTACAAAGACGGTGATACAGTCACATCAACCTTTGACGAAGTTCGAGAGAGGGCACGAGCATGAAAATCTTCTCTGGTAACGCTAATCTAGGTCTGGCACACAGGGTCACAGACGAACTTGGTGTCGAGTTGGGCCAAGCCACTGTTGACAGGTTCAGTGATGGGGAAATCAACGTTCAGTTGGAAGAGAATGTGCGTGGAAAGGATTGCTTCGTAATCCAGTCCACCGATTCTGACACCCACCTGATGGAGCTTCTCATCATGCTGGATGCTCTGAAGAGGTCTTCGCCACGTCGCGTAACGGCCGTGATTCCGTATTACGGCTACGCGCGGCAGGACAAGCAAGGCCGGGCTAGGGCACCTATTGCTGCTAAGCTGGTGGCGGACTTGATCGCCACAGCAGGGGCGGATAGGGTCATGGCGATGGATCTTCACGCATCTCAGATCCAAGGGTTCTTCAACATCCCAGTTGACAATCTCTACGCCAAGGCGGTCTTGATGGAGGCCGTCAGGAAGCACACTGGCACGCAGGGGAACGTTGTCGTTGTGTCGCCCGACGCAGGCGGTGCAGAGAGAGCCAGGGCTTACGCCAAGGTGCTCGATGCTCCTTTGGCCATTATAGACAAGAGACGAGAGCGAGCCAATCACTCGGAAGTTATGCACATCATCGGTGACGTGAAGGGACGCCACTGTATAGTGGTGGACGACCTGATCGACACTGCGGGTACTCTGTGCAAGGGTGTAGATGCTCTGGAGGCCGCAGGTGCAGTAGGTGTGGTCGCTGCCATTACTCATCCCGTGCTAAGCGGGGTAGGTGGGCAGGCTTATAAGACCATCGGGAACTGTGGTGCTCTGACCGCTCTTCTCACTACGGACACTATTCCTCTGGTAGCCTCAGCGAATGCTAAGGGTCAGGAGAAGGTCACTGTAGCAAGCATCGCGCCGCTTCTGGCAGAAGCCATTCGACGCACCCACAACGAAGAGAGCATTAGTTCTCTCTTCAGGTAGGCCCGCACAAGTCGGGCTGAAGGAGATCATCATGAAATGCGCGTGGTGTCAGAAGCGCCTACGATGGTTCCAATTCAAGAAGGGTCCACTACATTCAAGCTGTCGAAGAGATCAGATCAGGTTTCCCCACCTGCGGAGACAAGTCATTGATTATAAGGAGATACAGTCATGAAGTTTGGATTCGACGTACATGGAGTGCTGGATACACATTGCGAGATCTACTCAGCCATCACTTCCTCTCTGGTAGCGGCCGGACACGAAGTCCACGTTATCACTGGAGCAGTGATGTCTCCCGAGCTAGACGACATCTTGAAGGAATCTGGAGTCGTCTACACTCACTTCTTCTCCATCGCTCAGCACCATATGGACAAAGGGAATGAAGTCAAGTGGGTGGACGGCGAGCCGTGGATGGATGATGAGGTATGGAACCGAACCAAGGCTGAATACTGCGAGAACGAGGGGATCAAGCTCGTCATTGACGATAGTCCTGTGTACGGACAGTATTTCGGGGAAACTCTATACCTGTTGCAGAAAGACCCCCGGCGACCGGCTTTCTGGAAGACTCTGGCTGAACTGCTGCCCAGGTTCAGGGAGCGGCCTGCTTAAATCGAATCGCCCGGGGTTTTACCCCCGGGCGTCGCCGTCTTATTTGTGTTATTACTCGCCCCGGAATGACCGGCGACTCACCACTGGACTGGACGGAAGTCCGCTGTTCGTGTTAGTCGTCCTTCTTGGGCCATGTCATCAGTATTCCCCGGCCCTGAGGTTCCACTACTTCGGTTGGTCTGGTTATTGGTCCCGGTAGATACTCCCTCGGTTTACCACATTTTTTGCTGTTGCATCTTCGGCAGCAAAGGGCCAGATTTTCGTAGGTGTTGTCGCCTCCCAGTACCAACGGATCTACGTGATCTACTTGGAAGCACTCAAATTCCTCTCCTCTCCCTGTTGACAGAGGTTTTTCGCAGTACGAACAACGCATAGCTCCCTCAGTCATGAGGCGTTCTATATCAGCTACGGTAAGAATACCCTGGCAGCAGTATCTTACTGCTCTTTTGTTAGCATTGTTAACCCTGCGTTGAATTCGCTTGCGAAGCGTACTGGTGGGTTTCGACTCACGAAGTCGTTCCTCGGCCTGCCTTCGGAGAAAGCGTTTTCTACGGCCCCCGTAACGCTTTTTTTCTTCATCACTGTAATACGTCATTGTCTTTACAGGAAGCCCCCGGTAGCTGCTTTGGTGCCGCCCTTGAGGGCTGTACTGAAGAACTCTCGGATCGGCCAGTAACGTGTGTACATATCCACGTTGTCTGTGCCAGAGTAGTTGAAGTGAATGATCTTCCCGTCACTCAATTGGTAGATGGCTACCATACGGCGTTTCGGACCTTCGGTCCGTATTCGAAGATGGAGAGTAAGTTCGATTCCGCTGTGAGCAACTGTACCGCGAAACTCGAAGGCTAATCCTCCGAGTTCTCGTAGTTTGCTGGAATCGCTGATAGTTTGTATGTCCCCGAACAGCTCTGTCTTGATTTGAGGAGTGGAGAGTCGGGTAATTCCTCCTAGGCACGCCTCTCCCAAAGCGCTCTTTACGTCGCCTGCTGTGATACCTGAGTCCTCGTCCCCAGACTGAATGTAAGCTAGATGCTGGGTCTCCAGGGCCAGACCCACGCCATTAAGAGTCTGGAGATCGGTACAACCGGTGTTTTTCTCTTTTCGGTCGCTTTCAATCAAAAATTCCCCTAGGCGGAACTCTGTGAACGGTAGCGGTAATCCCGCGCACCCCGTGAACAGGAACACGAGCAATGTCGTGTACAGGATATTTCTCTTCATCTTGAAGCCTCCTTCTAAGTTCCCAACTCTACTACCCGTGGAAACAGGCGACCACGGATCTCGTAATCCACGCCCTCCTCTTCCACAGGGCAACTGTATTTAGTGCCATAATCCTTGGCATCCAGCCAACCCTCGTTAGTGAGGAAGCCCCACCTGCGAGTGCGTTTGAGATGCGCAAAGAGAGTCCAATTGCTGCCCGCAGAATGGGGACCGATGGCGATCCGGTGAAAGAGCTGGGCTTGCCTCAGCTTCAGGTGCCCGCGCCCTCTCCACTTATTGCTTCCGTCTACGTTGAACTCGTGATACCCGCCTGACAGGATAAACGTGAGATTAGCCCACGGATGGTCATGGGGATGGTTAGGGTCACTGTTCCAGAACTGGTGGAGGAAGAGGCCGAAATACTTGGACCGGAAGATGTATCCTCTGCTCAGGTACTTCTCTATCTCCTTCGTCTCATGGTTGCGGCGTCGGATCATTCGAAAGCATCCACGGTTTACCATGTAACGAATCAGCAGAGATAGCATAACTTACTCCCTAGCTAGTTTCAGTTTATCCGGTACCTCAAATTTGAACTGGAGATCGGGATCAGGTTCTACAAAAGACACCGCTAAACGGAGGTCTTCGAGATCTGCGGAAGCGAACAGGGCAGCGGTTTTATCTTCTGTGCCGTAAAGAGCTATGTCCATGAAGGCGTGGGTTACGTTCACACCGGCCTCGCTGTCAACGTAAAGTTGGACAGTCTCTACACGAGGCTTATCCGCACGACCAGACCTTTTCATGGTAGCTCTGGTAGAAAGGCCAAGGAGGTACTTGATGGCAACCTTCTTAAAGGGATCCGGCGCTCCCTTGAGGACATCGGCAAACCTGCCCTCCCTGACAGCAATCTCCACTTTGCCTCCGGTGAAGTTGTGTCGGTAATCCTCTAGTGTTACGGGTTTCATCTTCACCAGAGCTGGGTTTAGCGAATCGGGTTTAATGGACACCAGCCGGGAAGGGTCACCCTTCGTGACATCCACCACCAAGTCTGTGACGTTGGACAGATTAGAGAAGACATCAAAGACAATGACGCGAGCTTTAGCTTCGGGGAAGAGTGCCGCTATTTTACCAAGCGTCTCGGTCCCGTCCACCAACAGCAAGCGCCGGGTGCCCTTGCGAATCTTCTTGGCGAACAGAGTCTCTAGTTCGTCTTGTGCTTCGCCGTCGAAACCCGAGGGAACGACCACCGTGGTGAACTTCTCTCGGTCCACCATTAGGCTCACTAGCGAAGGTGCATGGAAAGCTATACCGAGCATAGTTCTCTTGCTCCTATCTTCTCGTGTTCTCTATTTTTGGTGCTTGGCGGCCCTTGCGGGGTTTTCGAGGAGTCTTTCCGTCTCCAATGCTTCGTCCTCAATTGATTGGACTACACCCAAAAGGTCTTCAATTTCGCATCTAATCTCGTGTGTCAAAGACTCAACTTTGTCCAGCGGAGACTTAATCAGGGGCCTTACCACTGGGCAGCTTCCCATTATACCCTGAACTTCTCCCAACGCATCCTGAAATTCGTATAACGAATTTTGAGTCTTCTTCAATTTCATCCACGTTCCCTCTGCTTCGGTGTGGGTATGTATAGCAAGTTTGAGTTCCTCTTTGTTCTGAGTTACCTTTTCTAGTTTGGCGACACGATCTTCAATCGACATATTATTCTCCTTTACCTTGTGTGTGTGCCTTCGCATCATACCTTTAGTCTAACCGGAAAACGTGCTCCGGTTGTCCTTTTTCGTGACGGACCAGTTAGTGTCAAATTGCGCAGATTCGATACCAGGGCGGTGAGACGTGATAACCACTGACTCCTGGGTAAGTTGGGGCAGGAGTTGCGAGGCGAACGCATATTCTCCGACCGGATCCAAGCCGTCCCCAACCTCGTCCAGAACGATCAGGTTGCACTTCTTCCTGGGAGCCACCAGATCAGCCAGAGCGAAGATGAAGGCGACAGCAAGGCGCTTCTTCTCACCTCCGCTTAGCTTGCCCACAGGGTACTCCTCGGTGCCTGTCTTCAGGTACCTGCGAATGTAGAACTCGATCTCGGTGGAGTCTGGGTCGTTGTCTACGAAGAACTCGATCCGGGGTTCCTGAAACATGACCGTAGTGTATTTGGGCAAAGTTTTACAAATAGCGTTACAGATCTTCTTGAGCTGGTGGATCTTCAGACCCTTAGGCCCGTAAGCGGCCTTCATAGCCTCGAAGAGATTTTTCCGATGCTGTACCTCCTCCCAGACCTGAAGAGACGCCTCAAGCTCGTTTAGGCGCTCTGAGAGTGCCTTAAAGGACTCCTTTCGGCTCTTAGCCTCTGAGATCTGCACAGAGAGTTCCGTGCGGGCGTCCTCGTAGTGCTCCGCCAGCTCTGAGGTTCGCGTATAATCGTCCTCGTCCAGTACCTCAATCTCTGGCATGGAGTCCAGTTGAATCTTCAAGGTGCGGAGAGTCTGGAGCTTCGTGACCTGCTTATCCAGCTTCCGGGCCTTCTCCCTGTATTCCTCTAGCTTGTCGGGGTCCAGGGAGGAAGAGAATCCGGCGAGAGCCTCGGACAACTCACCCAGTCTTCTGGCGATTCGGCCGTTTTCCCGAACCTGTTCGACCGCCTCTTCTAGGCGAGAAACATCAGAACTAAACTCGGTAATTGCTTCACCCCGGCCCGCCAGGGACCCAGTAGGCAGCTCCCCAATCTGGGCCGTAACGAGGGTATGTTTTTCCGCCTTCTCAGCTAGCTTGGACAGCTCCTCGGAGAGTCTCTTTTCGCTTTGAATGGCGGGCTTCAGAGACTTGACTGCCATCTCGGCTCGATCTCTGGACTTCTGAATTGCTTCTACATCGAGAGATTGCCCACAGGTTGGGCAATCTGCTCCGACTAATTCCTTGATGTCAGTTATGGTCTCTTCCGCAGTCTTTAGTTCCATCCTCATCTGGACCAGAGCTTCGTTGGTTTTCTTCAGCCTCTCTTCCAGATCCTCTGATACACCAGTCACGTCCGGCAACTTTTCTTCCAACACAAGGCGACGCTTAATGAGCTTCACCTCTTCTTCTATGAGCGTGACCTTAGATTGAACTTCGTTCAGGGCAGCGACGGAATCTTCCAAGCTCGTATCTAGATCTGCAACGAACAGCTCCTCTAAATCGGACTTCTCGTCATTGATTTCTTCGAGCTGCTCTAGCTTCTCTATTCGATTCGTTAGATTCCTTACCTTCACCTGACGCTGAGAGATGGCATCAGAGATGTCGAGTTCCTGCCACTTCGGGAAGATCTCCTCCAACCGAGCCTCAATGTGACCGCGCTCTTCTATCTTGGACTTAGCAGCATCAGCTTCCTTGATCTTAGCACTCCAGATTTCGTGCTTCTCCCTAATAAACTCTTTGGTGCCCTTCAAGCTCTCGAAGAACTCCTTGAAGTCCTCTTCGCCCATAGTGATGGAATCAAGCTGCTCCTTCAACTCGTCTCGAACAGCCGCCTTCTCCGACAGCGCCCCGATGTTGGCGTCGATTAGAACCAGCTCCTCGTCCACTCCCTCACGAACAGAATCGTACCGATCCAGAGTGAATAGGTCGGAGAGGTAGTTGCGTTTGTCGGCACCCTTGCCCGAGATGAGTACGTGTCCCGGCCCTTCCTGCGCCAAGTAAATGTAACCACGGAACTCGGCTTCTGTGATGCCGACGATCTCCTTGATAAAGTTGATGCAGTCCTGCATGTGACGAGTGCCCTTAGGGGTTACGTCCTCCCCATCCTTGAGGATGGTGTAGCCGTCCTTTCTCTCCTCCCCCTTAGCGCCACGGAACTGTGTGATGGAGTATTCGTGACCGTCCGCCTCAAGAAGAAGCTCGCCTCTGTAGCCCTGACCCACAAACTTACCACGAGCGAAACCCTTGGAAGTGGTGGAAAATAGAATGTGCTGTAGTACCTCGAAGACGGTACTCTTACCGGCTCCGTTGCTACCTCCGGTGTCCTGATTATCCCCAGCCAGGAACACACGTCCCATGTTCTCCAGAGGCACGGTTGTCGTGCCGGAGAAGGGGATGACGCCCTTGAATTTAAGAGACTTGAATCTAATCATGAATGGGAGAGTATCCGTATCGGTACATTAACAGCCTAGCTGCGGGAGGTAGAGTTTCATAAGTAATTCTGTTGTTCGGCTCGCGGTGTCTGTTGGTTGTGTTCGACACCTTTTGCAGAATCTCCTGACAATGCTCAAGCCGGGGAGGCACCACGTTGGGTTGAATCACGTTTCCTATGTTCTGGAGAAGACTGTCCTCCATGTCCTCCAGCCTATAGCGGACGTAGACCAGATCGGAACGCTTCATAGCGGCAAACTCGATCCACAGGTTCCAGTTGACCCACCAATGGATAAGGCGCTCTATCTCCTCCGGGCTCTCTGCTTCTTTAGCCTCGCCTTTCGGCCACACCCAGTCCTGTGTGTGTTCCCAGATGAATCTCTTGTAGGGGATCGTTTTATTGTACAAGGGGTCTGTTTTCAGGCCCGCGTTCTCATCCCAGGTTCGGAAGTAGCTATCTCCTCCGGGCGGTAAGTTTGAATTAAGAACCTTGATGGGATCTCGCAACTGGTGGAATACCACTGTTCCGGGCGGGAGCCTCTCAATTAGAGGTACGCACAACCAGCTCGCATCACCCCACACCTCCGGGGCGTCTTCCCGAATACAGATGCCCTGTGCCGTCCCCGAGATGGGGCCGGTGGTGTAGCGGTCCTCTTGCCCCCTTACGCAAGTGAAGCTCCGCTCGTGACCACAATTCTGGCCAAGCTCGGTAAGGACTTTCGAGATGTATTTGGTGCCGGATCTCGGTAAGGAGGCGACAACGTATCTAATTTGACTCATTATTCAGCCTTTTGAACAGGGCTTTCGCTTGTGACACCAATTACAGAACAACTCTTCTGGCTCATTTACTGGGTCGGGCTGCCAATAGAACTCGCACCCACCAGAAAGCCAGCAGATGAAACGAGTGAACGTGTCCCTGAAGATGTAGCAACGTACACCAGACCAATCCCAGCGACGCAAGCGGTAGCGAAAATTGCGCCAGCCGTATCTGTTAAAAAGATCAAAGGACTCTCTACACGCGCCCATCACTACTCGCCCTTCTTGTCAGGGATAGCTAGAATAGAACGAACTCGCAGCTTGGCACTAGCCGCACCAAGAACGTGCCGCAAGGCACCTGCTGTTTTCCCCGATCTACCAATCAGCTTCCCTACATCTTCCTTAGCAACATCCACCTCAAACATGATGGTGCTACCGGCGGGGTGGGCGGAGATGTTGATTTCATCTTCTTTGTCCACCAAGGCAGTCACCATGCTCAGCAGCATGTTTTGCAGAATGTCAATTGCTTCTTGCTGGTCCATTTTAGCGTTTCCTTTCAGCCATTTATATTTGGCTCAATCGGGCAGGCACCGCTATCGCAGTCTATCCTGTCCGAATCTACTGCTTCCTTAGCAAAGCGATCAATGCCGGATACAAATTTGTCGTACTGTTCCTTGGAAAGCTCTTCCTCTGGAACGTATGCGTAAGCACTTTCGTTAATCTGAGGCATCACAGAACACGCCCGAACCAGAGGTTGGTTCTCCAAGATCATCTCGGTGAACTGGTAATAGTTAACGGCTTCGGGGTCGTACTTCAGCGTATAGCTAACCTGATTGTTCTTACCGTCCCCTCCCAACCAGTGCATCTCTAGCAAACGTAGCCATGTGTACTGGTCAATCGGAGTAACATCTGCCGCCGTGGTGAGGTCGTCCCCCATCAGGTCTGCGATGGGCATTTTGGTCGGGAAGCCAATCACACAATGACCTACGTATTGCTTGCTGACATCCTTCACAGGGTAACCACGATCTTTGTGCTCTTGAACAGCAGGATCATCCAGAGCATACTGAACCCATCGCATGTAGTACGGCATAGCGGAAAGGTGAGCTGCTTCTGTGCAGTCCATTACCTTGCTGACTGTACCGCTGGGCTTCATTGTGGTGAACGTGTGAGGAATGGCAACACTGGTCACTTCTGCATAGTTCACAGCAGACTGCTCAACTGTACGTCGCATCTCTGATATGAACGCCCAGAATTTGAAGGACTTCTCGACGTTCAACATGTCCCAGAAGGTTAAGCCATACTGCTTGTAGGCGAACTCGTGAATGCCCGTAAGACCAACGCCGATACGGTTAGTCCTCTCCACCTCGCTAGCGTACAGGGTAGGCATACGGTTGACCCGCATCAAGAACTTGGCCATGAGACGAGCAGCAGCTATGGCTTCCTTCGGGTCTTCAACGTTGTTCAAACAGATATCGCCAATAACACAGTAGCCACCCATGAGGGAGAGACAGATCTCTCCGCAGGGATTCACGATGAATTTGTAGCGCTTCTTTTTAGCCCACCTCAGAGTGTGGTCGATAAGCTCAAGTGTCTTAGGGTGCAGTTCCAGCTTCTCCATCATCTCTTTACTTAGGTAGTTGTCTACGGTGATGCGATCTAGACCAGTCTCATTGTTCGTGAGTCGGTCAACATTGAGGAAGCCCGGCTCCCCGGTCTGGTCGAAGTACGCGGCACCTACAGCCGCCTCGAAAACACGTCTAGCATGGGAGGGCTTGGGCTGAGCAGCCATTTCCCAGAACTCGGCGTCTACAGCGATGGAGTTGTTAGCTGTGTACATCTTAGCCAGTTCTGACTCGACTCTCTTGATGTCGATGAACTCGATGACATCCTTGTCTCTCCAGCTCTTCGTAGCGATACGGGCGGAACGTCTAATTCCCCCTACGGCCACGCACTTAGAGAGGTAGTGGTCTATGAAGAGGGCCTGCTTCCAGGGCTTCATGCCCGCGCCCTTGATAGTCGTCATCTTTTCCAAGGACTGCATGAAGGGCACCGGCCCCGAAGCGGGGCGTCCTTGCTGACCTCTGATTGGCGTACCCTTACACCGTACCTGGGAGAAGTTGAAGATGAACAGCTTGTTAGCGTGCTTCTCTTGGGCAGCAGCAGTCTCCAGAGCCTCGACAACCTTGACCCAGCCTTCTCCCGAGTCCTCTACTTCGAACCAGCGCACTTCCTCCGACTCGCTGTCGTATTTGTGCTCGGCCTCAGCAAGAGACTCTATACCCTTCTCCCAGTCGGGATGATTCTCGTCTATGACAAACCTAGTATTGGGCATGAAATCCCAGTTCACCCGGCAGATGTCAGAGTCGTAGCACCGACCTACACCCGAGCCTTTGAGGAGCAGCCAGAACTTGATGAAGCTGAACATGGCGGTGGAGCAGTTAGTAAACACTTCACCAATCTTGTCCGGCTGCCTCAAGTCTCCGTGCTGAAGGTGTCGCCCCGCAAAGGGCATCACACCCGCCTGGGCTAGAGCAAGCGTTTCTGCCAACTCGGGCTCGAACTCTTCTCTTGGGCGTGGGTCCAACAGGAAGTTCCCGTCAACCACCTCAGAGACACGTTCGCTCCACGTTTGAAAACCTTCGTCGGTTTTGCGGGCGTATTTGTTCTCCCACACCGAACGGGCCATCCCTTCAGGGACGGTGAATTGGCGCATTACTTCACCCCTCGTTGTTTTGAGCATTTTTCACCTGGGTTACGAGCCGTGCAGTCATGGCCACCAGTACGTGGTTAGGTTCAACCGCGTACTCCTTCACCAAAGAGGCGCTCTTCACCATCTCATCAAGCATGAAAGACATCAGCTCGATGCTAATGCTTTCCTTGGTGATGTCGTTCTCTTTTAGGGAGGATGTCCAGCGCTTAGAATACGAATCCACTAGCTTTGGACTGATGAGGGAGAACATGGCCTGTTTATGCGTATCCATGACGCAAGATAGGAAATAGTCCACTTTCTCAACTTGGCTGACTATACGAAGGGCAGTGGTGTATTTGCCCCTATAAAGCGAAAGCAGGTATTTGTGAAGGTAATCGCTAGGCGGTACCAGAACAACCTGCTCTATGGCCGAGATAAGTTTCTCGGCGTCTGTAATGTCCCCGCCGCCAGCAGAGTAGTTACAGACAGCCTCCAGAGCTTGCAGGGCATCACGAGGATGCGAGCGAGTCAGGTGGGCAATCTGCTTCAAGACATCGACCGGGAAATCGTATCCTTCTTTCTTGGCAACGTCCCTCAGGAGCAAGGAGCATTCCTTGAGGGTTACTCTGCTTAGCCTGATCTGCTGGCAACGACCGATGATCGTGTTCGGCAGCTTCTCCGGCTCATTCGTGCAAAGGATGAATAGGGTTCTCTTGGAGGGCTCTTCCAGCACCTTCAGGAACGCCTGCTTGGCCTGCGGGGTCCACTGGTGAATCTCGTCAAGGATGTAAATGCGGAAATTCTTCTTGGGGGCGTACTTGGATACCTTGATGAGCTGGCGCACGTCGTCAATGCCGCGAGCCTCGGCTCCGTTGATCTCCAGTGTGTCAACCAAGTCTTCGGAAATATGAAGTTTTATGCGATCAATCTCACCTAGCTTTTTTCCTCGACACAACCCCTTGCTGTCTCCCATGATGCTTATTTTAGACCCGATCCAGAGGTATTCTTCACCACCGGTCAGAGGCTTCGATAAGTTTCCTCCCCCGTCAGCAATGGCAACCGTGTATTTCCCGTAGCCTTCTCCTATATCAACGGATAGACCTTGACCATCTTTATTGGCGACGTATTCATCTTGTGGGAATATCCCGCAATCGGAATTAAGGGGCTTGAACCTGACTTGAATCGTCTTTTCTGGCTCCACGTCATTCGCCAGCCGGGCGATGATACGGGCCAGTGTGGTTTTACCGGAACCGGTGGGGCCGGTGATTAGAATGGAATTGGGGAGGTCGTCGCGCTTGAACATTCCCTCGATTTGCAGGACAGCGGCGTCCTGTCCAATCATGTCTTCTAGCACCAACGGGCGATACTTCAACGAAAACGACATCAGCACTCCTTTCAACTACAGCATGGTCTATCAGATAGATAACGTTTCTTTAGTCAATTTCAACTGGTCGAAAAGCCGTGTAAGCCTTCCGTATAGCTCCTCTATTGTTCCATTGTTGTCTACGATAACGTCGCAGTCCTCTTTTAGGATCTTGCAGGAGGGGTCTACGGCGGGCCAGCGATCGGCTGCTTCGACCCAGATGCTCAGGTCTGAGAAATGCCGCGCTTCGAGGAACTCTACCCGGCTTCTGATTCCAACATACATATCGTATTTGGCAAATATGGCCCTGGAGAGCTTGGACTCGTCTTCCTTATTGTACGACCGGATCGCTTCGTACCAATCCATTCGGTGGTTAACCCGATCCTCGTAACACTCCTCCAGAGAACCATAGGTGATGCCCATCTTCTCCAGCCAGGGTGTGACCACATGCTCGGCACAGAACATGGAAGAGGACTCGAAAGTCAGGCCATAGGCTTTCTGAACAAACTCAGCAACCGTGTCCTTACCGTGTCTCCCCTGTCCTACTATAAACAGTTTCACTTGAAGTTCTCCATGCGGTCGGCGACAGCCTTCCAAATTTCGGAAATTACGTTATCCCGCTGGGGCCAGTTAGCGGGCAAGTCGATCTCGAAAATGAATTGTCTTGACCCATTATAGACAATCCATGTCGGAACTGATAACTTGGAAAACACCTTTTGCCACAAGTTCTCTAGAGTGCGAAAGGAACTTATCGAGAAGAGGATGAAGGGCCGCTCGGGCACATTCTGATGCCCTTCGTAGCGATACCCCGCGCAAGCTGTAAGCACCTCGACGGACTCCAGCTCATCGAGCTTAGAGACTAATCCGTGCAAAGGGGAACCTTCTTGCTTACATTGCTTACATCTCATCCTCTTATCCCTTCACCTTCAACCCAGTTTTCTTCTCTGTAGATTCAACAGTAGATACCTTCACCTTGTACTTTCCACCAAGGTGAGCCATTGAAAGGAAGGCTGCCAAGGGGGTTTCGTTGGCTTCCTGCTCAGCGGCAGCCGCCATCTTTTTCAGGTCTTTGGTATCGTACTGCTTGGGGTCCGGCTCGAACGGTACTTGGTAAACAATCGAGAATAACAGCTTCGGTTTGCTCATTTTATTAGACCTCAAAGTTTTTAACAGCTTTACACCAATTCATCTTTACTCCGGGTGGGACTGCCACACCCAGGTCAATCAGTCTATGCGCTACATCTTTCCCGTCTACAAGCACCCTTCCGATCAATTCGTGGCCCCCTTCGACTTTGTAAGGCCGGATCAAAGTAATGTTGTTAGCGGAAGCCAGCATTTCGAACAGATAAGAAGTAGCCCTGCTACCCTCATCACTCTCGGCTGAACAGGTTGCTCCCCACCGGGGAGCCCTGATGCCGTTGATGTGGACCATGACGCTACGTCCTAGAACATTCTCCACACCCACCACGTTGAACGTGCATCTCCAAGCCTGATAGCATTCTATAGGTTCCAGCTCCACAGTCTTCCCTAGAACGGTTGGTGCTTCAGCTACAGGAGGGAAGTCTATGTTCTTGGCGACGAACCACGCCCCGACAGCCAAGCAAATAGCAACCCAAAGTGTTAGTTTTCTAAAACCGAACTGTAGGAAAAGAGGCTTCATTTTACATACTTCTCCTGCACCCACTTGACTGCCTCTTCCTGCAACTCCTGGGTGACACCCTTGGCGTGCAGGAACTCAGGCAGGCCCTCGGTCAAGGAATCGCCGAACTCCACCTGCACCACCTGAGGCTCCTCTTCGTCCTCGTCTACAGGAACTACTCCCTCAATTTTGATGACGTTCTCGGGCAGGTCAATGATTCCCTCCAGAGGACCCAGGTACCGTATGTAGCACTCTGTCGGCCACACCTCGGGCGGTTCGGTTATCGTAAGGAGAGGCTTGATACCCTCCAGCTCGACCAGTTCAACCTGGGGCTCCTCGCCCTTCTCCACGGTCACCACTAGCACGCCCTTCGGCTGGAGATCTCCGAAGTCATGCTGGATGGGTGCTCCGCTGTACCATGCCTTATCGGACATTTGCTGGGACTTGTGGATGTCTCCCAATGCCCAGTAGTCCACGAAGCCACAGTCCTTCGGTATCCGGGGACCGCCGCTCAACGAGGCTCCAGTGTCCGTCGAGCAACCGGTGATAGTGGCGTGTATCATCATCACGAACGGGAGGTCATCAGAAGCCCGCTCGTAGAGTTTAGTTACGGCGTCCGATAGCTCTTTAGTGGACATGCTGCTGTAGACAACTGGGATGACGCCTATGTGCATGTCCGGCAGCTTCACCAGCCGCGCCTCTCCGTCCACTATGGTCGTGTTGGCCAGACCGCCGAAATCGTTGATAAGGGAAGGAAGCCACATGTGAGAAACGCCAGTGACCAGCTCGTCATGGTTGCCGTTGCAGACTACGGTTGTGTACCCGCTAGCGTCGTGGGATAGCAGGGATCCCATGAACGCCTTCTGCTCGCTCCAGCGAATGTTTTTTGATTCGAAGATGTCGCCAGCCATCAGCACCAGATTGGTCCCATTTGCTTCCGCAACTTTGAAGATGCCGTCCAGCATCAGCTCTTGTCGCTCTAGATAGTCCGGCAGGGTTCGGCTCTTACCTACGTGCAAGTCCGCTGTATGGATGAATTTAGGCACGGCTACACCTATCGCATCTGACACGCGGTCTGCCCTTCCCTTTATAGATGAAGATGAAAGGTTCCTCGCATTTCTTACAGATGCCGTTCCTTACGCTTTCTTTGGCAACCGCTTTCTCGGGAGTCGAGAGGGGCAATGTCGCGAACTCCGCTTTGGGTTTCTCGGGAGCCTCCGCTTTGGGTGCCTCCTTTTCGGGAGCCTCCGCTTTGGGGGCCTCTTTCTTGGTAGCCTTTTTGCGCCTTTTAACTGTTTTCTTTGCTGTGTGCTCCCAAGTGTCCATCCAGGCACCAGATCGGTATATCCCAATAGCCTCTACATCCCCGTCATAATGGCCAGTCACTCTCATACTTCTGGTAGCTAGGGGAACAATTCCCCGACTCTCCAGATTTACCAATCTGTCAAAAATCACTATCGCCTTCGCACGGTGTTTCAGACCGTCAACAAAGTTCCAGTAAGCCTCGTAACTAAATTTCGCGTTATACGATGCTTGCGACCCTTCATAAGGAGGATCCAAAATAGCTACTCTTCCGTCCGCTGCGTAATGACCGACGTTGGCATAGTTCGTATTGAACACCACAGGGTTCAGTTTTCTCCATCTCTCCAGAGCGCTAGCGTACTCTTCTTGAATTGAAACGGATCCTATACCCTTCTTAACTGGTACGTTGTATCCGTTTTTGCTGTATCTGAATACTCCTGAGAAGCTCATGCGCTGTAAGCAGAACATATAGCGCCACCAGTCGGGCTCCTCCCTGACCCGGTAATAGTCATCCTCTGTGAAGACTTCGGGAACTATCTGCTCATCGAATCTTCTAAGAGCCAACGCCAACATAGGATCCGCGTCGTTTAAGATCGCATTACTGGCTAGGTTAGCAGAAAGAACAGCGCTGCCACAGAAGTATTCAATCACAGGCTGACCTGCAATCAAATGCTCCAGGCGAGAAACCCAGTGCTTCTTGCTACCCACGAATGAGGGCAAAAAACGAATCGTTTTTACGGCTTCGGCCAATCGATCCCCCCAACACATTGATGAATTTTTGCCTCAACAGGGTATTCCACGTAGAACAAACCACTGGTCCTCAAGATTTCCCTAGGAATCGCATAAAAAGCGGTTTTATTATCTTGCGTCTCATTACGTTTAGGGTTCCTTATACGATGATCATGCTGATCCCTATTATCCATGAACCACTCTTTTAGCTCTTGCATTTTCATGTAGACGTACAAAGGCGTGTCCGTGTCCCCACCACAAAGGTATAGAAGCCAGTCCGCCTCAGAGGTCATCATCCAGCCCGGTCTGACTCCCTCGTCTGACCAGTGTTCAAGCGCTAAATTCGGGTAACTTGGCCTCTCGGCTTTCACTTCCAGATATGCAGAAGTTCGTTTTCGCTTCACTAGGAAATCGCCTAAGTCGTCATACGGGTCCAGAGTCTTAACGATTTCGATTCTCTTTCTTTTGCAAAAGGGCTTCAAAAAAGCCTCGTTAGTCCACAGCTCATACTCTCTACAGCTATGAAAAGAGTTCTTAGGCATTACCGCTCCTCTCCGTCATCATCCAGCGAATCCAAAAACCGCTGCCACTCTGCTTCCGTTGCGTGATCCAAACTGATTTCCTTATCGAAGGTTTTCTCTGATCTTGCAGCCCAGCCATCTGGTAACCTGCCGGGAATGTGTCCGAACTGCATATCCAGAAGAGTTTCTTCGTCAACCTCTTCTATGACATCCCCGTGGTCTACTTCTTCCGGGGTAAGTATGCGTCTCTTACCTCTTCCTGAAATCGTAGTCGCCATGACCAATTGCGTCCCCCACGGCCTCCAGCGCAACTTCGAACCCTGCGGTCTGGAACATTCTTTTCAACGATCTCTGGCTAAAAATAATCGGATGAACAGTAAAGTGAAATTTCGTTAAATGCCACCTAGTGAGCCCCTCCGTATCGTTCAACGGAGTCCGAATAAACACGATGCCGCCTGGGTTTAGGAGCTTTTTCAACTTCATAACGGTAGGGAACGGATCGTGGAAATGTTCTAGGACATGAACCATAGTGACAATATCAAAGGTACTATCACAGAAATCGTATTCCATGAAGCTGGCTTGCACAGCCGGAACATTCAGCTCATCAGCGTATTCGAGAGTCTTGTTGCACCCGTCGATACCGAGAACACCCTTCACCCCGTGCTTGTTCTTCAGGAAGTCCAGCAACATCGGGTAGTTGGACCCGATGTCCAGTACGGAGCGGGGCTTGTACGAGGTGTACAGCCTGTCGGCCAGCCACTCGTAGTTGCCTCTCTCCTTAATCACGGACTCTTTCCGATTGTCTGCCTCGTCATCAGCCTCGTACTGGAAGGGAGGAGGAGGGAACTGGATCCAAAGCCCGCACTTCTGGCAAACCTGATAAGGAAGCTCATCGGGGACATTGTTCCGGCAAGCCTCCTGAGCAGGGCTCAAAGTAGCAGGGATCAGATCCTTCCCTCGGCAGACGGTGCATTCATTCACGGTACTTCACCTCAGTCCCAAAACCTTCGGGATCTAGCGCCAGAGGAATTAGCCACTGTAAGTTAGGTAGAACGTCCTCGGGCAAAGGATTCACAGGGCACACGAGGATTTCCTCGTCTGTTGTGGTCTTCAGAAATGTAAAGTCAACCTCGAAGGCTCGGAAGAAATAGCATTCCCAGTCCTTGCCTTGAAGTGTTGCGTATAAATCCCACTCAGGTATAGTCACACCTGTCTCTTCCTCAAACTCACGTACCATTGCTGCGTGCGAAGGTTCAAGCACCTCTATGTGCCCACCAATTCCATTCAGCCGCCCTTTTTGCCAGTCCGGCCTAGCCTTCCTAACCAAAGCAACGTTTCCGCCGCCATCAAAGGCGAAGCCAACTACGTAGGAGACCGTCATGCGTCGTCACTCTGCGGAGTATCAAAGAAACGCTCGAAGGCGTCTCCTGTCCGTAGCTGTGCCCAGCACGCTTCGCGTAGCGCCTCGCCGTTTTCCGGGTCCAGTACCAAGACTTTGAATCCCTTCCAAGTCACATCTTGCTGAAACCCGTCCAGCAAAATTTCGAACTTAGAAGAACCTGAAGGCTTGTGGATCTGACCGGTCATCTTGAGGTACTGGAAGGTGTCGAACACAGGATCAAGTCCCGGTCCGGGTCGTCCATTAGACTCGAACCACCACCTAATCCAACAATGGCGGTGCGGACTGAAGTCCTTGCTCTTCTCGCACAGTAACTTGGAATAGGTGTACCGATCGTTTCCCTTCCCATCCCAACAAGGCTCCTCTCCGATACCGCTCTTACCTGCGTACCCGGCGGGGATAGCCCGCTTCTTGATACAAGCACGATTGTCGTGGGCGTGCGCGATGGCTTTTCCACCCGGAGCATACTCGGGATTACCGAACGACACACCCGGCTTCTCTCTGATTTGGTTGGTCGCAACGATCGTGAACCGCTTCGACACCATTAGGGAGGTCACGCCGGACAGGTGCTTGGAGAAGACCCTAGCCAGTAGGGCCTGGGCACCTGTTTCGTCCTTCCACTCGGTCTTGCTCTTGGCTTTCAAGCCCATGAGAGCCTCGGGTTTCATGAAAGCAATAGAGTCAATGTAGAAGATACCTTGTGCCCTACCATCTTCAGCGGGAACCCAGATGTTACCGTGCTGCCTGGACGCCTTCACGTCAAAAGGAATGCCCTTGGCCTTAGCCTCGGTCTGCTTCATGCCCTTGAAGACGTAGTACCACTTGTCATCAAACTGCGTCTTGTCCGGGTATGTTTGGAGTAGGCGACTCATGAACTTCAAAGCCTGCTCAGCAGTATCGGGCACGAAGTATCTCAGGTGCGGACCAGCTTCGTAACCAGCCTCCGTCTTGCCCGCTTCCTGAGCTTCGTCGTCTTTGAAGTTGCCGTAAAGTTTTACGCCAATCCTGCTCCAATACGGCGGGTCAGCAGATCCCTCGTGATCGAAGAAGAACGAATCAATGTTCATCTTCTGGGCTTCTGCGATGCTAGCTGCACACGCCGTTGACTTTCCGCCAGCTTCGGGTCCATACTGACCGCAGAAGCGGCCGGGAGCAAAGCCCCCACCCACTGCTAGGTCGTATGCGAGGAGCCCCGTGGAGACTGCCACATTGACAAAATCTACTCGATTCATGCTGACGGGAGTCATTCCCACGCTCTGGCTAACTTCCGAGATTAGCTCGTCGTAGTTAGGTTTCCAGAAGGCGGGCTCCTGCTCGTCTTTCTTTTTAGGTGACATCTCTTACTCGTCGTCGTCGCTGAAGTCATCGTCGTCGTCGTCGTCGTCGTCGAGGTCGCTAAAGTCGTCGTCATCATCATCTGTCGTCTCTTTAGCTTTCTTCGACTCCTTCTTCGGCGTCTCTTCTTCTTCGTCTTCGAAGTCCTCGTCGTCGGTGTCGGCCAGATTCAGATCGTCCTCTTCGTCAGAGAAGTTCTCTTCCTCTTCCTCAGCCGCCTTGGCCTGTCGCTTCCTAGGCTTTTCGTCGTCAATGCACTCGACTCCGGCCTTCATCGCCCCAGTCTTCTGGGTTGCCTTGGCCTCAATCGCCTCTTCCGGGGTCTGGTCATGCTGCACGATGAGATAGCCAGCGCGAGCGAGGGAAGCGGAGATCTTGTCAACACCATCCTTGGGATAGATGTTTACCGACTCCGGGATATACTTCACCTGCCGAAGCTCGCCCTTTTCGAGGGGAGAAGCATCGCCAAGCTGGATGTTGTACTTCGCCTCGGCCTTTGCATCCTTGTCAAACTGGAAGAAAAGGTCGAAACCATCCTCGGGGTCAGTGGGGTCGCAGTTCTTCTTCTTCGTCTTCTGCTCATACAGCTCGATGGCTTTCTGAACAGCCTTGGCGAAGGCAGTCGGAACCGTTGCGCACTGAATGTCGCTGAACTTCTGCGACTCCAAGCACTTCTTTTTCAGGGAGATACCAGTACGCTCTTCTTGGCGCTCCCGGTCAATGAAGAAGATGAGGAAGTTCTTCGTGGGCTTCAGTTTATCCCACTTCTCCTCACCCGTGTTGTCGTCAATGACCTTGTAGTGTGCTTTCCGGTACAAGCACTCGTTGCCGGTGAACTCTTCAGTGCCGGAATCGAAGTCCACGCACACTGAAGGGTACATCTTGGCTTTGGTCTTGTACGGATCGTAAGCCTTGCTGGCTTCGGTGGGGACCCAGAACCGCATGAACGGCTCGACATATCCCACTAGGCGGATGCCCTTGTACTCGCCCTTGGCGATGTCTCGGATATCTTTCATCTCGAAGGGGAGTTCTTCTTCCCACTTCTGTCCGTCGTCTCCACCTGTCTTTACGTCTCGAAATGACTTAGGCATTTGTGTATCTCCTTATGACCTGTTGTCGTTGTATTGAGATTGGCCTACAATGGCCGCTTCTATCAACACTCTCTTTAGCCTAAGGAGAGTGATGAACCTTCATCAGCGCTAGAGTTTGTCGTATTTGCTCTCGTAGTACATCGGCTTGTGGAAAGTCCGTTTTCGTATGTAGGTGCGAAAATGTACCAAATTTAAGGCAAATATACTTCTCTGTGACTGGATCCAAGTTGGATAGTAGCTTGACCAAAGCAATTCCCAACTCGCCTTCTTCTTGTTGGTCCTCCTGAGATGCGTCCACTAATGTATCCAACAGCCTTGCTGTACCGCCGTCGTGCTGGATCGGTTGGTCGATGGGAACCAGCTTGATTACGCTGACGTACTGTCGAATTCTTTCGGGCTCTTCATCAATTTGTTCGCCCCGTTCCAGCTTGTTGTACACATGCCACACGGCGCTCGGGATCTTGAAGAACGAAACTTCCTCCTTCAGAGATAACAAAATGGATTGTCGCACCCACCAGCGGGCATATCCAGAGAAATAGGTGTTCCGCTCACGAAAAAATGTGCTTATTGCTCTAATCAATCCGAACACCCCGGACTGGAATACGTCCTCGAAAATCGTCCGGGAGGGGCCGGAGAGTTTGCTGGCTTCGGAAAACACCAGTCGTAAGTACGGCTGAATAATGATGTTTCTCAGATCGGTATACAGCCGCCTGTGGTACTGTACGCCGTTCACTATCCCGAAGAGGTGATCCTGTTCCAACCCTATGTCCGATTCGATTCCTTGTTTCTGGAGTCGGATGCGACTCATCCTTGTCCCGAACGCCCCTTTCAGAGAATGGGCCAGTCTAGCCTCCTCAACGCATAGAGCATTGTATTCATCAGTGAGGCGACAGAAGTCTTCGATCAGCTCTTCGTAAATTGCTCTAACCCAGGACATCTCCAGCAGGAGTTCCTTGGTGCGGGCGACGTTCTCCTTCGTTTTGCGGGCAGTAGTGAGGTGAAGAAGCTCCCCACCTAGGCCCACCCACTCCTCCTCGCTGTGCTTGTCTTTGTTATACAGGACCCGGCCATAGGTCATGTTGCCCATTGATCTGATGGCCACCTCAGACAGGCGGTGCTCAACGAACCGACAGGGGGAATTGAGCAGGTAACAAAGGCTGCTCCACATCTCCTTGTCCATCTGGTCGAAGGTGGAATCGAGCACTTCTCGGGTCAGAAGATCGTTGCTGGCGAATACCCCTACCCTGATGTGCTCCAGGGAGTCTACGCCTCTCTCATCCATCATGGATTATCTCTCTATTATGAAGACGTTGCAGGAAATGTTGAATGACGCCGGTAACTCCCTCCACGGCCGCACGGCTCGTGCGGGCAGTATCAGTATCCAGGGCAAGAAATCTGGCTTCCGACCTGATTGGAAGGTGCCGGAAACGGAATTCTGGGACAGCCCCGGTGTGCAGGAAGTCATTTTTGTGACCTTTGGTAGTATGGGGAAGATGGGAACGAACCGTCTGTCCGATGGCACTTCGTACACCAAGCCCTATCGCACCACTTACCGGTTCCCTCTGGATCAGTCTACCGGCGAGCCCTACGACGCCTCGCTCGGCACCAGTGTTCCCTGCTGGGTTCATTGCACTTGCCCCGCTTTCCGGTTTTACTGCGAGAGGCACGCCACAGACGACGGCTCCAGCGATATCATTGAGTCCAATGGAGGACCGTATAGGAAGAACACCCCTAACTACCTTTGCAAACATCTCATCGCCACCGCCAATCATGCAGTTACAGAGCGTCGAAAGATCGGAGTCGGAGTTACGGCCGACACTCAACAGCCCGACACCCCGCGCATGAAGCCCAAGGGTCGTGATCCTACGGCAGACATGAGCAAGTTCGATAACATGCGCTCCGATTCTGTCAGTTCCACCAGTAAGGACTCCGCCACTTCTGCGTATTCCATGCCCACGACTTGGATGGGTCGTCTGATGTACATCCTCTTCAACGAGAGAACCGGCCGCTAGCCAGCGGATTCTGACTGGTTCAGCTCGTCCACATAGAAGCTGACGCTATCGCACGTCTCTTTTGGACACCCGTCACCACCGCCCCAGCTCATAGAAAAGTCCTGACTGCGGTTCATGGCAATCACGTCAACATCTGCATCGGGGTTGTACTCCCCCAGTTTCTCAATCAACTGCGATACTTTCAATTTCACGACATAGCCCCTTCAAATGACTGCACCAAATCAATGGTATCGTCCCATAAGTCCAACAGGGCTCCCCTGTCGGAACAAGAATCCACTCGTTTCGTCAGCTCACGAACATCACAACCTAGCATAGTATCCACATCCGCATGTACCCGCAGTTTGCTCAGCGCTACAACGCTGATTCTCATCAAGACAGCTTTTTCTTCTTCAGTTTCCGCTCCATCAGTGTACGCTAACAGATTACCGAGCAGGTTTTTGAACCTGATCCGGCTTATCTGATCCATCCTCCTCCTTTATTGACCATCTTATGTAAATTCCTAGCAGTCCTCCCGGTATACAGCCGCCTCCGGGGAAGACGCACTCCATCAAAAGCGCACTCACGCACATACACCCCACGGTCGAGATGAACCTATCCATTACGACATCTCCTTAGCGTGCTCCTGCTCTCGCTGCCGTTTCTTCCACAGCTTCCACAGGTATTTTGCTCTATCCGGCCGAAAGCACTGCCCGGAGTATTCGCAATATTTGACCTTCTCCCCGTACTTCTGGTTGGGGCAGACCGCCTTAGCCTTCTTGAACCGTTTACCGGTCTTAATCATTTCAACTACTTCGGGCACGTCGTTGCGCACGTTTTGCAAGGTAGTTGCGTCTCTGGGATGGAAAAGCATCTTCATCCGGTTCGGGTAATCCCTGGGGATGTAGCAGAAGGCGATCCCTTCAATGTCCTGATCGAGGCCCCACTCCCTAGGAGTACACATCTCGGCATAGGTCGTGGCCTGCGCGATGTGCGGATCGTCCGGGACCTTCAGGCCCTTCACAATCGCCGAAGTAGCCTTTGTCTTGGCTTCCAATAGGTACAGGTGCCCGGCCAGCAAGATAAGGCCATCACACTTTCCTTTTAAGCCTGAAATAGGGTCTAAAAGAGCAAACTCTTCGTATCTTGTGGCGTAACCTGCTTTGCAGGGTCCCTCTTCAGGACCGATCGGTACGCCGTCAAGAGCAACGCCTCGCTCCCAGGTCAGCTTCTTCTCCCCGCAGTACGGAGTGCCCAGATTGGGGGAAGAAACCCAGTAACATTTCTTGCACTTCCACTTACCATAAAGTAGCCCTACGCGACCGAGGTAGGTCTGGATGACATCGTGGGTTGCGGTACCAATGCCTGTGAAGATCCTTCCCATGAAGTTGTCACCAACGGACACGTCCATATTGTCCAGCTCGGCAAAGAGGTATTGAACCTGACAGAAAGGCAGCGAAGAGGGCCGTATCTGCACCCTAAACGGCGCTTCCCAGCTTTTTTGCTCAATCAGCATCTTGGGGACGTGGCCGAGTATTTTCAGGTGATTTGTCATGCTTCTGCTTCTTTAGTCTAAAGGCATATATAGAAGAGAAGAGACCGGCGGCCCGGCAAACGCTTGTAGCCCAACATCATGATGGACGCCGGTCTCCTGCGGGGTACTAATGTCCGACCTAGATAGAGATTTCGTAATCGACCAGCTCGAACGGGCGGTCTCCAAGACCAAGATTTTGCGCAACGATATAATGATATGCTGCCCTTTCCACCCAGATACCGACCCGTCATGCAGTGTCCACCTCGCCGAGGTAGCACCAGGGATGGGGACGTATCACTGCTGGTCCTGTGGAGCAAAAGGCCCCTGGAGCAGGCTTGCTGACAAGCTGGGTCTGGATCATGGTGAGTACAATCACCCCGAGAACCCTTTCGGCTCCAGACTTAGAGCAATAGAGCGAAAAGAGAAAGCGGAGATGGAACTGAGGCGAGACCAATACCGCAATCACATGCCTCTTGGCTGCTCTCCTTGGGAGTTCGGAGATTGGAGAAAGATTTCGGAAGAGTTCCTAGTCAAGCTGGGAGCCCAAAGGTACTTTGATGACAAGAGTGATTTATTTCGCATCGTATTCCCTGTCAAGAACCGCATGGGAGTTATCATCGGCAGCTCTGGTCGTCTCCTCGGCGACGGTCCAGTCCCTTGGCTCAACTCCCCCGGTAGGTGGGCTAGGAAAGCGCTATATCCTCTCGTAGCTCTTCCGAAAGGCATAAAGACTGTTGTTCTAGTAGAGGGTCAACACGACGCTATTAGATTGAACCACATTGGCATTCCTGCTCTGTCCATCCTGGGCACCCAGAACTGGGACCACGGGAAGATGTCTATTTTGGACGCCCTCGGTATAGAGAACATCGTGATTTGTATGGATGGTGACGCTGCGGGTAGGGGAGCCGAGAACAATATCTTCGCAGCTACAGAGAATAAGTTCAACAGGAAACGTTTCCGCCTCCCGTTCGAGAGGCCCTCGGTGGACCCTGGCAACATGTCTTTGGAACGAGTCGAGACTCTTAGGGAGTTCGGTAAGTTCTAGGAAGAAACGGGCGAGTCTCCTCCCGATTCGGGAGTGCCTATGACTAGAGTCAAGACCCTGCTACCAGCGGAGCGGTTCATGTCTATGAAGTTCCGACCTAGCAGCGTGCTGTCCTCACCGGGCTTGAAGTAACTCTGCAAAGACTCTGCACTTGAAGCTGTGTAACCGTCCACGTCGTACCTAAGGTCCATTTGCTGACCCTTGGAGAACACAATTTGTATTTCCTCGGCACTCAGCACTCTGCCCCAGATACCTACGTGGCCCATCTTACCGTTCCAGGGATTGGTGACTGAGCCAACCGGTGTTCTAGAATCAGCAGGGTCTCCGTAGATAAAATCGGGGACGCCTGTTCCAGTTCTTCCGTCCAGATCCCACGAAGAATTAGCTTGAAACCAAACCCCAGCCGACGGATAAGCATCGGCTGCTTCTTGGACCGTCCAGGGAGTGGGAAGAAAATGATCGGTGGTGTCGTCCGGGGGCGGATAGAAGCCTGCAAGGTGATCTGATTGACCCCAGTTCCACAGTTCGCCCATATTTAAGCCGTCATAACCAGGGCCGCCGAGTCCCGTGTAGAACGTCCATACTGTGTTGCCTAGATCGTGATAATAGGTCAACTCATTTTGACCGAGGGTGTATGCGCCGGTAGTCTGAGTCTGCCAGTCTATCTCGGGAGGATTGCCTCCATTGTACAGAACCGACTGCATAGCGCTTGTCAGGACGTGGTTACCCCACATTCCTAGTCTGTGGAAGCGCGCGGCCATTATGTTTGTTAGATTCCACTTAGTCTCCGAGCCACTACCTACCCCATCCGTGTTACCGTAGGAAATTTGTGACCAACCTACGGGGTTTTTATGGGTATGCGTGATGCTCGTACCGGTAGTGCTAGTAGGGGTGATCGCGACCCCGTTCATGTACATGGTAATGATGTTACCAACACCCGATTGGGACTCGTCATAGGTCATGCAGAAGAAGTTCCACTCGTTCATGCCGTTCGTGAAGACATCCTCAATGTCGGTAGGCGTGTCGTATTCCCAGAGGATATTGGTGTTCCCCGACGCTGCGGAGGCAGTGTCCCAAATTTGAACACGCAGGGTCCAGAGACTTCCACCGCCTTTGACCAACTTGATAGTTGTGCGGTTATAATACCTAATGAAATTTATTCCATCGTAACCGGAGCGATCAAATATTCCCAGATCGGTACCGGCTAGAGGAGTTTCACTCTGTGGTTTTATCCATCCCGCTACCGACCACTTGGGACCTCCAAACCACGTCTCGTTCACTCCACCGGTTAACATTGCTTGAGCTAGAGCACTTACCTCTACGCAGTTTTCTCTTTCAAAGGGTACCGGAGCGCTCAAGGGACCTGTCCCTAGAAGGATATCGCGAGAGCTGTCAGCCTGTGCAATTCCGGCTCCTGCACCAGTGTCATCAGGTGTCAGAAGTTCTCCGTCCAGATATGTGTTCAGTGCGGCTCCGTCCCAGGTAACGGCTACGTGCTGCCATTCGTCCTCGGAAAGCACGGTGTAATACTCGTGCGCAAAAATGGTAGTTCCTGTCCCGTCCTTTACAGTCACAACGAGAGGATCGTTGGCTGTACCTCCGTTCTGGCTAATCAAAATGGAGTCAATCTCACTGGAGTCGGGGCCGATGTAAATTATATCAGAGTCGGTAGTGAGAACCTCGCGAGGCTTGATCCACGCTGATACCGTCCACTCGTTGACTATGAGCATAGGCACAGCCGTAGGAGTGCTCATGGAAGAAGCACCATCAAAGTCCACTGAAGTTCCGGCCGGGGCATCGCCCACGGTTAGGATATCTGACTGCTCTACGACGCCTTCTTGTTCGGTGATGGAGATGCCACCAGAGTCTACCCAGTCCACCATCCACTCGTTACCTGCGGGGTGGGCGTCAGTAGCCCCTTGTCCAAACCTCCACCAATGTACCAAGTTGACAGCATCATTGTAGCCGGGGTTTCTATCGTCTCTGAGATCAAGGTCTTTCCAGCCGCCGCTATACACGGCTCTAACTGCTTCCTCGGAGATTGCTAGATCCCAGATGGTAATAGAGTGAATTGATCCATCGAAGTTCCTAGAGGCATCATATCCGTCGAGACCAACACTGGAACTACGCACGGCGTCCGACTGGGCTGGTACGCCGATAAGCAGATCTTCGGACACGGCGTTGATGAAGAGTCGTCCCGAGTAAACGTCGTTCTTACAGCCTAGAACCTGATACCATACGTCTGCCACTGGGGTTGTGGTACTCTCAAGAGTCACGGTTGAAGACCCAGCATTATCAGACACTCGGTAGTAGAAGGTGGTAGTTCCCGATACGTTCTGGATGCCCAGCTCAATTTGATAAGCGGCTCCACTACCGCTCCAGAGGCGAAAGATAACTTCCTCGGTATCTGTTGCCGGTAGCGAGTCGGGGCGCACCCAACAGGCGATGGTGTGGGACGGCCCCACGCCGTAGACGGCGGGAGTGTTGTTCTCTAGACCCAGAGTTCCGCCGGTCGTGAAATACGACCCGTCAGGGGAGAATCTTTTTACTGTATCACCTAGTGCCATAGTCGTTTACGTTTGAATGATGTAGTTAGTTACGAAGTAGGGACCCATGTTGTTGTGCGGCTGACCGCCGCCTGCGGATGGGTTCATAGGATCCGACGATGTGTCGTTGGCGGCGGTGTTGTCACCTCTCCTGACGGTGGAGCTATTGGTACCAGCAGAGTTGTTCAATTCGAGAGTATGAACGTGATCTGGAATCTCCGTCGCAGATAGAGTGTGGTCCTTCTCTCCGCCTGTATTCCCAAGCGTGTCAAAGTCCTGTATGCCCGAGTCTTTGCCTTGGGGCATGCGACCCGCTGAGCCGGGTACGTTGAAAGTGTTTACACCATCACCAACCCCATAATTTGTTCCTATAACAGCAAACAGGGCAGCGTATGTAGCCCGGCTCACAGCAGCGAAGTCGCACATCAAGTAACCAGCAGGAGCCACGTCGCCTCCAAAGGGTACAATCATTCCAGTAGGCATATCTTCCTCCACTTCGAACGGCGCTAGGTCTCTGCCGTTGTTTGTCCAGTCCTTAACAGGTGCCGTAAGATCTTTCCCCAGTTGCCACCATGCTTCCAGGGTACGAACGTTAATTGGACTCGGAGCACCCGGACCGTAGTCCTCTACTCCGATATTTAAGTTGAATGTTGATCCGCATCCGTGGTTCCATATCTGCCTGATCGCTCCTTGCGTCAGAGCCTCACTCCAGTAAGAGGCAGAGTGCATGAAACCAGTGAAAAGGTTCGTTGTGTCAACCTTCGACCCTATACTGATAGATCTGTTCGTGTTGGTCTGAGTACCGGCGAGATCTGTGACTGCCGTCATGTCGGAGTTCATGAGGTAGCCATTGCGGTACATGTTGAAATCCGCTCCGTCCCACGTAACGACAATCTGGGACCATGTTCCGCTGAAGAACCATCCGTCTACTCCGGCCGAACCGGTCTCGATGGAGTCGATCTGGAATCTCTTGAACGTGGTTCCTCCACTGGTGAATGCTCTAAAAACCAAAGTCCCGGAGGTTTCGATGTCGATTCGGAACGAGTTAGAGTCATCCCCAGGACCGGCTAGACTGTGAATCTCGAACAGCGTCTCTGTGTCGAGAGGTACGGGCTGCGTTGGGAGAACCCACAACATCACGCTCCACTCGTTACCTATTCCCAGATCTTGGTCTGACGGAAGTTCTGCACTATCGCCTACTCCGCCGAACTCAAGACACGCACGATGGGCATCCTCGGACTGCGGAGCGGCCTCAATGAAACCATCGGGCGTCATGCCGAGAGTAGGCTTGCCTCCACCTATCAATCTATAGGGGATGTCCTGCATTGTGCCTGCCATCTATTCGCTCTTTCCCCATCGGCCGGGCTTCGGGTTGGCTGTCAGGAAAACTCGTAGGGCTTGCCAGCTATCGGGACCTGTGAATCGAAAGCCTCGGTCATCTACATACAGATCAGCGTGCTTCTTCTCCAGAGTCACCTCCAACTGAGGGAATCCGTGATCGTGCATCCACTCCTCAATGCAAGCCTTCCCCATAGGGTGATCGACACGGGCGGACAGAATGAACAGCTTGTAGCCTGCCTGCGTGAGCCACCAAACAGTCTCTAGTGCGCCTTGGACCGGCTCGCCGGTTGGCATTGCTCCGGTCCATCCGGTGTAGTTGTGAAGCACTCCGTCAAAGTCCAGAGCAATAATCTTCTCGCCGCCGTCGGGTTCTGCCACCACTATCCTCCAGTCCATTTCTTCTGCTAAGCTCATTTTTCTCTTCAATATCCAATGAGTAGGAGGGATCTTGCCTTGGGGTCCCCGGGCGATAACCCACTCCGTAAAGATAATACGAGCCCTACATCTACCCTTTACTCTAAAGGCATCCTAGGAGACCGAATATGTCGAAAAAGATGAGAGTCGTCGTGGACTTGCCAGAGGATCTCTACAAGCAGATCAGGGAGCTGGCCGGTAGTGCTGAGAACGTATCATCCTTTGTTTTCAAGGAGATGCGAGATAGTATGCGTGCCCGAGCGGCAGCCCATTTCCAGAAAAACAGTGTCCAACCCGAAAAAGAGTGCCCTCCCAATTGTCGAACTGTGACGCAGCGGGTCGGGGACAACCTTTGTCGCAATTGCAGGCTCCTCTTTGGGCGGTAAGGGAGACGGGAGGCACAAGCTCTTCAACCGAGCCTATGACAAGGCCGTGCTGGGCATGCCCCTGACAGAGACAGAGGAAACGGAGCTGCTCCGATACATTTACGCTCGCCCCCTCAAGGTTGTTCCGTGTCAGAAGTGCGAGCACTTGACCCGAGACAAGGACAGATCCGGGAAGCCCTACTTTTTGCCAAGAGGGGTTCGCATGTGCGGCCCCTGCTGTGAAGGGAAAGACGGGAGGAAGTTTTGGAACTCGCCACTGCTGACATTCTAGGACACATCGGATACGCCATCCTGACCGTGGGCATGTTCCTCATAGCCCACAAGAAGCTCTCTGGGTGGGCTTTCCGGGCTGCTGGTGAGTCCATTTGGGTATGCGTCGGGTTCGCCATTGGGCTGTCATCCATGTGGGCCTGGGGCATCTTCTTCCTTGGCCTGGAGTGCTACGGGTACAGGACGTGGCGAAAGAGGCTCCAAGCTCCGGTTTGCTTTGAATGTGGACGACCAAATGCCGATTTATGACTACAAATGCTCTAAGGGCCACGTATTCGAGCTGGACCAGAGCATCAAGGACGAGCCGATCAAGACCTGTCGCGAGAAGGAATGTCGCTCTAAGGTCAAGAGACTAATCAGTAAAACCAGTTTCACGCTGAATGGGAGTGGCTGGGCCGCCGACGGCTACGGCTCTGGTAAGCAGAAAAAGTGATTATTTCTTCCGAGAGGGAGGAACAGCGTAGATCATGAGAGGGCGACGGAACTTTCACGCACAAGACCAAAGGGTTCTTGACGAAATGAGAGAAGAGGAAGAAGCCAAGGCTGCTGAAGCCCAGAAGAAGGCAGACGAGAAAGTCAAGAAGACCCCCGAAGAGAGGTTGTTCGCAGCCAAGGAACAATGCCGCCAAGCGGGCCAGAGGCTTTGTCCCCGTATTGCTGGACAGATTGACCGGGAGACCGGCAAGCTGATTGACCAGTTTGCTGAGGAGTTGACCGGCCTGGATAAAGAAATAGCCCTAATTGTTTGGAGAGAGTTTCTCAGCGAGCTTGACATTGAGCTTGGGAAGCGTAAGATTCGGAGATAGGATGCCGTATAAGAACAAAGAAGACCAGCTTGCTTGTCGCCGTAGACACTACTATAGGAACAAACAAGAATATTTTGACCGGAATACTCAAACTAAGAAGAGACGAAAGGCTTACATCAAAGGCATTCTACTAGGGGACTCAAGTTGTAAGAAATGTGGATTGGAAGACGCAAGATGTCTTCTATTTCACCACAGAGACCCGGAAAATAAGAAATGGGATGTTAGCAGAATGTCCTGCCGCTCGTACAGACAGATCGACGCTGAGATTGCAAAATGCGACGTATTGTGCCGTAACTGTCATGCCATAGTTCACGATGAAATGCGCGTGCTTGGAGGGCTTTAGGGCTTTCAATCCCGTTGTCGAGGGCTCGATTCCCTCCATGCGCCCCAATTAGATGAAAAGGAACCATCTGATGTTCTTCACCTGAATGCAACTGTAGCCGCGCGCCTCCTTGGGAGTTGGAAGTTTTCTTTCAACAATCACCATTACCCCAAGGAGCATAAAATGCGTGTTAAGAGAGATCCCGGTTACTTCTACATCAAAGTCAAAATCCTGAGCCTCGCAGCCGAGGCCAAAATCATCCGCAAACAAGAGCAAATAGCCAGACAGCACCGTGACCGCACCCGTCGTCTCGGTCTGCGGAAGCACCGTACAGGAATCGTTCGCCACGAGGCTAGACACGCCTTACTGGCCTACGCCTTCCTGAGAGATACTCCCTACAAGACCGTAGAGGCCAAGTGCCACGGCAACAGCAAGCCGGACTTCGCTAAGGTCCGCATCTCCATCGAGAAGTACGTTCTGGCGAGGCGGTACGACGATCTTAGGGACGAGTGGGAGAGCAACGACGAGTGGTTTCCACGGAAGACTCAGGTACTCGCCGACTTCGACAAGTGGGTTGAGGAAGCCAAAGCGTAATGAGCAGGGTCCCCGGGAAACCGGGGGCCTTTACCTCAGTACATGCTCAATTCCACGAGGTGGTGGGAACTGTTCAATAAGTTCCGAGGGGCAAGAGTTTGCCCCCTTGGTGTAAGCTAGGTTATACCCCATTTGTGTTATGACGCGCATGGTTTTTGAGACATGAATTTTGGTCTGAAATAGCTCAACCTCATACGCTGTCAACTCATGCACAGCCACGTTACACCACGGTTCCCTTACCTCTATCTCAAGCCTGTTCCAGATCTTCACATGCACGTATTCGTGAAGTAGGACGCTAGCCAAGTCCTTCACGGTGCAGAGATCCCAAGCCAGTTCGTAGACCTTTATAGCAAAGGTGCCGTCGTCCAGCTTGTGCGTCGAAGCAAAATGCCTACCGGCATCATCTAAACTTACCGCTACCCCCACACCTTCCACGTACCACTCGGGATAAGCCTTCTCGACCATGATATCGGCACGGGCTAGAAACTCAAGGTAGTTCATTCCCGGGTGGCGTAGGGTCTGGCCGGGAGTAGAACACCCCAAGCCCAGAAGCAACGCGAGTACCAAGCCCAGAGGGCTTCTCGCCCTCTGGGTCTTTTTACCTGTCATTTTCCGTTGGCACGGCGGGTCCGCCACGCCTTCGCCGCCGCTGCTGACCGCTTTGTGGCCAAGGCTCTCTGATTGGCATGACGAGTCCGCCACGCTTTGTGGGCGGCTTTCTGTGCTTTTGTTTGGGACATTTGTTTCTCCTTTCAATATATCGGCGGAACTCGCCGAAACTGTAAAGACTAAAGACACTGCATGGTCAAGACTGCTATTACCGGAGGAAAGAAGGATTCTCGCTCAAGACAGGAGCGCCGGAGGGAAACGGGGGAGGACTTTACCCCGATCCCGTTGGTAAACGAGATGTTGGACCATCTACCTGCCGAGGTATGGACCAACCCTAATAAGACGTTTCTGGACCCCTCGTGCGGGGACGGGAACTTCCTAGTTGAGGTCAAAAAGCGCCTGCTCGCGGCAGGGCACTCTGAGGAAAACGCTCTATCTCGTATATTCGGCATTGATATCATGCACGACAACGTAGTTGCTGCGTGTGAACGCCTCGGGGTTGACTTTAACAAAAACTCAAAGTGGGCCGTAAGTCGAACTATAGTTTGTGCTGATACTCTCAAATACGATACCAACGAGAAGCTGGCTGAGTTGTTCGATAGAGTGGGTAAGTCATTTCACGTCAACCTGTTGGACGAACTGAAAAAAGTAGTTATAGGACTCAAGGCACCGATACGGAAACTCCCCAAGGGCGACGAACGCAAAGAACTGGTATCAGCATACAAGAAGATCAGGAGGCTAGTAAAGGCGCTGTCTGCTGATTAGATTTGGATCTCCTTCAGGTTGTTGGTCGTGCTTTCTATCGCACGGATCTCATATTCAGTCAGCTTAAAGTGCTCGTAAAGCGTCTTGTCTGTCCACTCCACAGAGAGATCCACGTCCGGCACGTACTCGAAGATGTTCTTGGAGTTTGATGGCGTCATGCGACTCTCACGAACCAAGAACCGAACGAACTTGGTTTCGAGGTACGTCTTCAAGTTCTCAGCTTTCACCTTTGACTCCGCTGTCATGAACACCACGGCGTGGCCGCAAACCTGAGAAGCCTTTGCTACCTTCAGAACGCCGAATCCATCAGGCTCTTTGGACCCCGGGCTGTGACTGCCTAGCTGGCACATCACGACCTTGTGCTTTCCCCGCCCCGCTGATTCGGTACTCTTGTCTATGTATATCGTTGTCATGGGTTTGTTCCCTCCCGTAACAACTATAAACTCGACAGCGTTCGGAGCGTTCTTGTCAATCTCTACAGCCTGCTTATTCTTCGCTCTCGGGCCATTAAGCTCACCCCGAGCATGTCGGTGCCCAACGCTCTTGAACTCGCCAGCCTCCTTGATCCGGTTGAATATAGTAAGAAGGTCAAGGTTATTGGAAGGAATGAACTTTGTCTTTGTCAGATCAAGTTCCAACTCCTTGTTCTTGGAGTCTCGAACCAAAGTCTTACCCTCGTAACCTAGCTGGCATATCACGTAACAGATGTTCTTCTGGATGCCGGGGAACCTTGTTCTGCCAAGCGCAATAAATTTTTTCATACCCGCTTCGTTAAACAGTATTTTCTTGAGATTATTCTTTTTGGGGCCAGACCATTCCGCAGGAAGTATCACAGCCAAGTGCTCAGGCTCCAACTCCACAGCCATAAGCATAAAGCGACTAGCAAGATTTTTGCTCGTGGTAGAGTTTTCGTTTCCTTTCTTGTCTTGAAACGGGAAGTTCCCCACTATAATCAGCTCGTCTGTGTCCACGGTTTCTCCAAGAGAGTCGCCAAACCTACTCATAAGGTCTTTTCTGCTCTGGAGTTCCTTTAGTGTATCAGCCACGTAGATGCGTGGTCGATGAATCCTTTCGGGGTCTAGTAGTGCGGCTGTAATGTACGCCCGGCGTCGGCATACATCAAACCCGCAAAGGCGGTCCAAGACCTGCTGCTCCGTCAAATGGTTGAATTCGTTCAGCTTATTTTGGGCTGTTAGAAGAAACGTACCAAACCCGACGGCAGGGTCAAAGATCCTGCCCGTGTACCACGCGGTATCAGGAAGTGCGTTAAGAACTTCCTGCACCACATCAGGAGGGGTGCCCTCTTTTCCCGCGTCGTCAATGTCGTAAAGGCCGTGGTCCACCAGTTCCGCCAGCACTCCGAAGGTGTCTCCCTGAAGCCATCTATACCGGTAGAATTTACACGTCCTACTGAGGTATTGGTCAATATCGCTCTTTCCCATTATGTTGATGAGTGCTTCGTAAGAGTCCTGAGTGTGAGGGAACACACGCTCAAATGTGCGGAACGAGAATTCACGTAACATATCCTTCTGGCTCAGCGATTCTTCCGCAAGACAAAGCCTATCCTCGCTATTTTCAATCTCTTCGAGACTGCTGTACTTGAAGCCCGAGGCGACGCAGTATCCTAGCAGACCCTCTTCAGCGTGTTTGCTTACCCACCTGATCTGGTCTTGGGTCAGCTTGGGGGAAACACTGTCGGGGCTATGGTAGAACGCCTTAATAAACTTGTCTGGATTGTCGAGAGCACGCGATGCCTTGAGCTTGGCCAAAGCCCGATTCGCCAGTCGCGTTATCCACGCTCTCCTGCCTGCCCCGTCCCTCTTGTTCTTGCCGCGTTTCCTCTGGTGGTCCTTGACCTTCCTAGTAGCGTTGGAGGCGGCGATTTTGTCGGACCGTCCCCATACACGCCCACGTACACGAATCTCACCACCCGCCCGTCTGATTGCTTTCGCCAAGACTGGACGACTGTAGCCAAACTCTTCGTACATATTTTCCAGCGGCACTTTTTGTTCGTACCGTTTCCTGATGGCTTGGCACTCCGCATCAGTAAGTTTAATTAGCTTCGGCATCAGGACTTTCTCCGGGCAGCTCCAGATTTCATGGACTTCTCCAGCAATCCCCAAATGTTAACCAGTTCCTCTTCAGACTTGTCAGAAATACGACTGTATCCTCTCTTCATACCCACTTCCGCCCAGTTGGAGGAAAAGTTCTTGGCTGCTTTTTCGACTTCTGCGGTAATGAGAGCATTCAGGTCTAGGTCGTCGTCCGCATTTTTTCTTGCGTTCGGGGAAAAGGTCTGCACCTCGCCAGTAGGTAGTATTCGACACACATCGTTTACGTCAAATTGGAAATCAGCAGACAGTAGAGTTTCAACGTAATACTTGATTCCCTCTTTGTCCTCTTCCCCGAGCCGGGACGTTATGGGAAGCCAGATAAGTCCACTCGGTTGCTTCCACTTGGGGCTGTCTTTCCCAACCCACAACCGCCCGGTCTTAACGCCTTCTTTGTCCTCTGCACATACCCTACACGGTCGTTGCAGACCTTGAATCATAATGTGCTCTTCTAGACCGCGAAGAGTCAGAACCCCTGTAAGCTCCGGCAGGTTGATTCCCTCGGCGACCGTGTTGTAGTGAAACAGAGCACTGAAGTCGGCGTGAGTAATCTTATCCAGAAGATCAGCTCGTCTTATTGGCCTGATAAGGCTCGAACCCGGCTCTTTGTACCACGCACCTTCTCTCGAATAAGGTATACCCGGTTGATCCTTTTCTGAGCTTATCATGCCCATAAGGTATCCGCCAAACCTCTTCTTCAGAAGTTCGTTTTGGAGGAAGAACCGGGGCTGGGTTCTGGAGTTGTTGCAAAACACAAGCAACCTGCTTTCTTCTCTACTGTTTCCGGCTGCAATGCTCCACTTCCTAACTACCTCTTCCTGCGCCTCCATCGTGGCGTACACGGAAGCCAGCGATTCGGCCTTACGCCTGCCTGCGTCGTCGATGTTCCCGCATAGGGGAATGATGCCATCAATCACTACGGTACGGAGATTGGGTTGTAGAATCCTACCTTCCATTATCAATTCCAGCGGAGCCGTATAATGCTCGCGCTTGCCGTACAGATCAGTGTTGTCCATCGACCTCCGACTATCCTCATTGGTGGCTATCACAGGGGTGGCCGTATGGAAGATAGACTTCTTGGCTTTGAGGCAGCGCCCGCCATCGGGGTCTATGGCTTTGAAGAAGTCACGGTTAATGGCAAGGTTGTGTGCTTCGTCGGGCTGAAGCAGATCAATTTCCTGGCCGTCCAAAGCCTCGGCGAGAACCTCTGTAGAGTGGTACAAACAGAACACAGTAAGGGGTCGCTTTACTGTGGCCGCAGCAATCGCTTCTCGAATCTTTGTAGGGTCAGTCGTGGGCTTGATCCGTAGGGACTCAATGTCCTCTTCGTACTGTTGGGCTTCGTAGTTGTTTCCCGAACACACGGACAAGAAATCAAGAGTCAGCTTGCCGTCACGCAACATGTTGAACTCTTGGAGAACCTGCTCGCTGAGAGACAGTCGCGGGATCAGTATGACGTAAAGCCGCCCACCAAAAAACTCCATATGGAGCATCTGCGCCCGTGTAAGGGTTAACGTCTTGCCTGCTGACGGCGGCTCAAAATTGCACATAGCTACCCGCTCGCTGAGGAAAAACTTCCTGATCGCTTCCAGGGCTCTGGTTTGGTTGCGCCAGAGGTCGAAGGAGGGGCGCTCCTCTTTCGTACTCAAGGCACTCCGGTCTTTGAAGTAGTCCCGAATATACAAAGTGCCTTGATTGAGGATTTCATCCTTTGTCATGATGCGCTCCAAAAGAGGTATATGCCCATGTCCTGTCGAGAGGTGTATTGTCGGTATGTGGCCCACTGTGGCTCAATGACAAACCATCTATCCGCGTCGGAACCCATCTTCTTACGGAGAGAACGGAAGAACTGGTCTCGTCCTCCTTTGATGATTCCGGGGTCACCTTCTTTGCCGTTGTAGTTCCAATGTCGCTGTCGAAGGACGACATTGACCACGAACAGCACGCCTTTTCCGCACACGTTCATCGTCTCGTGTGCGGACTTCAACAGCTTTGGGCTTTCTGGCTGCTTGACATGATCGAGCCAGACGATTTCGACATTCTCCAGATAACCGTTCTTGTCCTTGGGATAAGATGCAATCGCGTCGTCCCACAT
>SDBU01000071.1_pt1 | contig 128656 bp, 121 predicted proteins | sample 2277071 | NCBI WGS metagenome assembly SDBU01 (sample SAMN10397929, study PRJNA504765) | marine sediment metagenome | isolation source: marine sediment core GS08_GC12, 126 cmbsf | place: Arctic Ocean: Gakkel Ridge, Loki's castle | collected 2008
ATAACTTAGAACTCCTCACACTGATAGCTTAGGGTAGGGCAGTGGAGTTGTCTATGACAAATAAGTGGATTTTTGTCAAAGCAGTTGCCCTTTTTGGGGCCAAGGGCTTCACTAAGGGCAGAAATCAAAGCTAAAGCGTCCCTGGAGGGATTCGAACCCACGACCCGCTGCTTAGAAGGCAGCTGCTCTGTCCAACTGAGCTACAGGGACATAATCCGAATGGTAACGGGCTGCAACCTCTCTTTAACTTCTTGGTGTAATTATCAAACTATTCTGCTTCTGTCGCTGGTCTTATCAATGACAACAACCACTATCAGGCGGGTCCAATGGCTCTAAGGTATCATCTTTGGCTTCCTTCTGACAGGATGCGGCTTTTGTTTTGGTCTTAACCGGCGTATCTACTGGCTTTGACGGCACAGGCTTGAGCCTTCTGATTACGTCGGCGTAGCCGGGGCACCTTTCCCAGCCATCGGGTACGGATACCCCACTACTCAAGCTTTTATACTCATAATCGGAGTGCTTATACTCTTTCTTTTTCTCTGACTTCTCCGTTTCCACTGCTGTTGTTTCTGCCTTATTCCCTGACGTCTCTGCCTTTTCTACTGCCTCTTCTTCTTTTTTACCTTCTAATTTATTTTCCTCGATCACCGTATTTACTCCTTTGCTAAAAGAAAAGATTGTTATTAAAAGATACCAACAATGTAACACCTAATCTATACACCATAATTCAGGTCATATAGATATCGCCTCCTTCAGAAATATTTTCGCCCGTTACCATAATCCCGATTTTATAATTTAGCATTTAGCTTTAAGAAGGTCAAGCAGGAAGGGGGCTTGGCTGGGGTATATTTAGATTTCTGCCGAGCTATTCCGGTGACCGCCAGAGATAGAATATAAACAGTATACATAGAAAAACACCGGCAATTAACGCTCCGACCCAGCCGAGTAGGGTAAGGCAGGTAACAATTATACCGGCGATAATCACGCCGGCGAAAATGGATAAAAAAGCGTGTTTGAAGCTCACGCCAAAGAGAACAGCCGCCAGAGAACCCGTCCAGGCGCCTGTAACCGGCAATGGGATGGCAACGAACAGAACCAGGCCGATGCGCTTGTACCTTTCTATGATCCTCCCCCGGCGTCGGGTGCGTTCGAAGAGCCAGTCCAGTATGCGCTTGAAAAAGGCTATTTTACCAAGCAGGCGGGTGGCGGTATCCAGGAATAACAGGATGAAAGGCACCGGTAGCAGGTTGCCGATGATAGCCAGTAGCAGGGCATGGTACCAAGGGAAGTCAAATATGAGAATAGCCAGGGGGATTGCCGCACGCAGCTCGGCTATAGGCGAGGCGGCGATGAGTATTACTTCGAGAATCTCTTTCGGGGACACGCTGTTCCTTATCGGCTAGAAGATTATACGACGGCAGTGTAGCAAATATGCCTTTCAAGCGTCAAGCTGTATTGGTAGCTTGACAATCTTTCGGCTACATTGTTAGTATAGGATTGGATTCTAGACTCAATGTTTAAATCCTGGGATGTCAAAACTACTGGATAAAATAGATAGCCCGGCAGACCTGAAGGCCTTGAAGGCTAAAGAACTCAGGCAATTAGCCAGTGAGATAAGAAAAGAGCTGGTAGCCAGGGTGACGGATAATGGCGGGCACCTGGCCTCAAACCTGGGTGTGGTTGAGCTTACCATAGCCCTGCATCGGGTGTTCGATAGTCCTCACGATAAGATTATCTGGGATGTTGGTCATCAAGCCTATACACATAAACTGCTGACCGGTAGGAAGGACAGGTTTAAAACACTGCGTCAATATGGCGGTCTGTCCGGTTTTACCTGTCGCGAGGAGAGCCAGCACGACCCGTTCGGCACCGGTCACGCCAGCACCTCGGTCTCGGCGGCTCTCGGTATGGCTAAGGCTCGTGACCTCTCCGGTGACGACTATAATGTTATTGCTATTATCGGCGATGGTGCCATCACCGGCGGGATGGCACTGGAAGCGTTCAATAATGTCGCCCAGCTGGGCTCCAAACTGATTGTGGTATTGAATGATAACGGGATGTCCATTGCCCCTACCGTCGGCGCTCTGGCCAAGCTGTTCAGCAAGGTGCGTTTTGACCGGCGCTATTACCGGGCGAGCGAAGAAAGCAAGCGACTGCTTGACTTTCTGCCTCTGGGTAGAAAGCTATGGAAGCTGGGCGAAAAGATAAAGAATAACCTCAAAGGCTTCGTCATGCCCACGGTTTTCTGGGAAGAATTGGGCTTTGCCTATATGGGTCCATTTGATGGTCACAATATCAGTGAACTAGAATCGGCACTGACTAAAGCGCGAGACTATAGCCATAAACCGACCCTGGTGCATGTGATTACCAAAAAGGGCAAGGGCTATACTCCGGCGGAGGGGAATGCGGTTTACTTCCACGGGGTGCCGCCCAAAAGCGACGGTACCAAGCTGGCACCAACCTATAGTGAGGTATTCGCCCGGACGATGCTGTACCTGGCGCGAAGAGACTCCAAACTGGTTGTCATCACTCCGGCGATGCCAGAAGGGAACTGCCTATCCATTGTCCAGGCCGAGTTCCCGGAGCGTGTCTTTGATGTCGGCATCTGCGAGCAGCACGCTGTTACCTTCGCCGCCGGACTGGCTACCCAGGGTTACAAGCCGGTGGTAGCCATATACTCCACCTTTCTACAGCGCTCTTTCGACCAGATAGTCCACGATGTCTGCATTCAGGACTTACCCGTGGTTTTCGCCATCGACCGTGGCGGTATCGTTGGCGATGACGGTAAAACACACCAGGGCACGCTTGACATATCCTACCTGACACTGGTGCCCAACCTGCTGGTTGCCGCGCCCAAGGACGAGAATGAGCTTCAGCACCTGCTGTATACGGCGCTGGAGGCGAAGCACCCGATGGCGGTAAGATACCCGCGTAGTGCTGGCGTCGGTGTGACAATGGATGAAGAGCTTCACCTGATACCTATAGGTAGCGGTGAAATCTTGAGCCATGGGAAAGATGTCGCTATCCTGGCTCTGGGGGCTACTGTGGCTCCCGCCCTCGAGGCGGCTCAGGAGCTGGCGGAAAACGGTATCCGGGCTACAGTTGTTAACAGCCGTTTTGCCAAACCGCTGGACTCCGAGCTTATAGTAAGTATTGCCAGCCGCATTAAGCATCTAGTTACCGTTGAGGAGAACATGATTAATGGTGGCTTCGGTAGCCATGTCCTCACCCTGCTACAGAAGTCGGGTATCGACGATGTCAGGGTAAGGAATATAGGTATCCCTGACGAGTTTGTCGAGCATGGTACACAGGCTATTCTCCGTGCCAAGTACAGCCTGGATGCCAGGGGTATAGCCAGGGAGACGAGGAAACTCCTTTCCAGAAGTAAGCATAATTTTCAGCTGACCATAAAGCCTGAGAATTAGTTGATATGTACACAGGGCTTATGTATCATAAGAGTCGAGCCCGGTATATCAGGTGTAAGCAACGATACCTGATATTTTTGTATCAAAAAATGCTAAAGAAAGTAAATGGATAAGATAACCGTAAGGGACATTGAGGTCAACGGGAAAAGGGTGCTGGTAAGGGTTGACTTCAATGTTCCTCTGGATGATAAAGCGGGAGAGATTACCGACGATAGCCGCATCAGGGCAACGTTACCCACCATTGATTATCTTATCGACAATGGCGCCAGGGTAATTCTCTGTTCTCACCTGGGTCGTCCCGGGGGAAAGGTAGATAATAAATTAAGCCTGGCTGTTGTTGCCCGACGGCTGTCGCAGATACTACGACAGCCAGTAAAATTTGCTGAAGACTGTATCGGGGCTGAAGTGGAGACAGCAGTGGCAGGACTGGAGAGTGGCGATATTCTGCTTCTGGAAAATCTCCGCTTCCACCCCGAAGAAGAGAAGGGCGACCCACTTTTTGCCCGGTCGCTGGCACGTCTGGGCGATATATTCGTCAACGATGCCTTTGGCACATGCCACCGGGAACACGCTTCGATAGTGGCTATTACCAGCTACCTGGAGGGGGTGGCCGGGCTACTTCTGGAGAAGGAAATCAACGCCCTGGGCAGTATACTGGAGAGCCCACCTCGTCCTTTTGCCGTGCTTCTTGGCGGAGCCAAGGTGAGTGACAAGGTGGGCATGATAGACAATATTATGGGGAAGGTGGATTATATTATGATCGGTGGCGGCATGGCCGCTACCTTTCTAAAAGCCAAATCCTGTGAGGTGGGGCTATCCCTGATTGACGATGGGCTGGATACTGCCGCCGGGTTGATGGAGAAAGCGGTAAGAAACGGGGTAAGGATTATACTCCCCGATGATGTCGTTGTTACCAGGACGATTAGTAACCGGGCTAGAGTGCGCAATGTATCCATAGAAGATATCCCCCGTGATAAGAGGATTGTCGATATCGGAGCCCTGACCATCAGCAATTTTACCAGAGAGCTGGAACGGTGCCAGACGGTATTCTGGAATGGTCCTATGGGTATATACGAAATACCCAGATTTGCCGAGGGAACTAAAGCTATGGCTAATATCATAGCCAGCCTTAATGCCACCACTATCGTCGGCGGTGGCTCGACCGCTGAGATAGTAACCGAGATGAAGCTGGCGGAGAAGATGACCTTCGTCTCTACCGGCGGCGGTGCCTCACTCAGGTTCCTGGGTGGTGAAACACTGCCCGGGGTTGAAGTATTGCACGATAAAGAGCTAATATAAAAACTGGCCGGTTTTTATATAATTAACCGTAGCGGAAACAATGTAGATATGGACAAACTGGAACTGATCAGGGGAATCTCCAGAGCTTCGGCGACAAAGATTGTGCTGCTGGTCATTGATGGGCTGGGGGGGCTGCCTGATTTCAGAACAGGCAAGACGGAGCTGGAAACGGCGCATATCCCCAACTTGGACGCACTGGCGGCTAAGAGTATCTGCGGGCTGAGCGAGCCGATAAGCTCCGGGATAACACCGGGCAGCGCCCCGGGGCACCTGGCTTTGTTCGGCTATGACCCTGTTGATTGCATTATAGGGCGGGGGGTTCTGGAGGCGCTAGGAATAGACCTTGACCTCAAGCCGGGGGATATTGCTGCCCGTGGCAACTTTTGCACCATTGATAAAGACAGGCTGATTACCAACCGCAGAGCCGGACGTATAGCCACGGAGAAGAGCTCCGAGCTCTGCCGGCTACTTGACGGGATGGTTATAGACGGGGTTGAGGCTCTCGTCCGGCCGGTCAAAGAGCACCGGCTGGTAATCGTCTTCCGTGGTGATAACCTCAGTAACGATATAAGCGATTCCGACCCGCAACAGACAGGTATAGCTCCAGTGGATGTCACGGCACTAAGTCAGCAGGCTAATCATACGGCTGATATCGTCAACCAGTTCATAGCCCGGGCGAGTGAAGCCCTGGCTGGACATTACCCGGCCAATATGGTTCTGCTGCGCGGTTTCTCACAAAAGCCACAGCTACCGACCATGACCGAGATTTACAAGCTGAAGCCGGCGGCTATCGCCAGCTACCCCATGTATCGCGGGCTGGCTAAGATTATCGGTATGGACGTGCTGAATACCGGGACAACGATAGAGGATGAGCTGGCGACACTGAAGCAGAACTACGCTGGCTACGAATTCTTCTTCATACATATAAAGGAGACAGATTCTGCCGGTGAGGACGGCAATTTCAATCTAAAAGTCGCCGCGCTGGAGCATGCCGACAGGGTGCTACCGGAGCTGACAGCCCTTGGCCCCGATGTTATTGTGGTTACCGGCGACCACTCAACGCCAGCATTGCTAAAGGGGCATAGCTGGCACCCGGTGCCGGTACTGCTGTATTCACAGTGGTGCCGCCCCGATGGTGTATGCCGCTTATCGGAATCAGCCTGTATTCTCGGTGGGCTGGGGCGACTGCCGGCAACCGATATAATGCCACTGGCCATGGCTAACGCCCTCAAGCTGAACAAGTTTGGTGCCTGAATATTATGAGAACACCCCTTATTGCCGCCAACTGGAAGATGAACACCACCGTCGGTGAAGCCACCGAGCTGGTTCACAAGATGCTTGGTGCCCTCGATAAAATCGGGAGCATTGAAAAGGTGGTCTGTCCTCCCTTTATCTCCCTGGTTACGGTAGCGAAAATAGTAAAAGGCAGCTCCGTAAAGCTGGGTGCACAGAATATGTATTTTGAAGACAGGGGAGCCTATACCGGGGAAATCTCCCCGCCGATGCTGGCTGGCCTGTGCCGGTTTGTTATCATCGGGCACTCCGAGCGCAGGCAGTATTTCAGCGAGACGGGTGAAATAATTAACAAGAAGGTGAAAGCGGCGATTGGGGCCGGCATAACACCTATCCTGTGTGTCGGCGAGAAGTTGAAAGATAATGAAGCCGGCAAAACAGCCGATGTGGTCAGCCGGCAGCTCGATTCGGCTCTGGCTGGTATGGATAGACTCGGTGGTACCGTGATTGCCTATGAGCCGGTCTGGGCTATCGGCAGCGGACGGTCAGCCACCGGTGAGCAAGCCAGCGAGACAATAGCCCTCATCCGGGAGAAGGTAGCCAGCCTGTATGGTATAGAAACCGCCCGCAATATGCGTATCCTGTATGGCGGTAGCGTCACCGCCGACAATATTGCTGAGTTTGTCAGCCAGCCGGAAATAGACGGTGCTCTGGTCGGCGGCGCCAGCCTGAAAACAGAGCAGTTTATCAGAATCGTCAGGCAAACAGCGGAGATTAGAGGTAGCTAGCTGAATATAGTTATATGAACGACCTGATAGCTGTCGTTGGTCCCACCGGGGTAGGCAAAAGCCGCCTGGCTCTTCGACTGGCGCAGAGCTTTAATGGGGAGATAGTCAGCGCCGATAGCCGACAGGTATACTGCTATATGGATATAGGTACCGCCAAGCCCAGTCGACAGGAGCTTGCTCTTATCCCTCACCACTTGATTGACATAATCAACCCCAACGAGTCTTTCAGCCTGGCCCAATACCAGGAGCTAGCCGTCAACGCAATCAACGGCATAATCAAGCGCCGGAAGATACCCTTTCTGGTCGGCGGCAGTGGGCAGTATGTATGGTCGGTGCTGGAGGGCTGGAGAATCCCCAGGGTGCCGCCCAACACGAACCTGAGGCACAACCTGGAAGAAAGAGCGGCTGGTGGTGGCAGGGAAGAGCTTTACCGAGAGCTTGAGCTGATTGACCCGTTAGCCGCCAGCAGAATTGACCGCCGTAATATACGGCGGGTAATCAGGGCGCTGGAGGTCGCCAGGGGCTCTGATGCATCAACAACTAGGTATCAAGCTGGAAAAACACCATCATTTAGAAGCATCATTATAGGGCTGACGACGGACAGGGCCGAGCTATACCGCGAGATTGACGCCAGGATAGATGCTATGATGGAGCGGGGGCTTGTGGAAGAGGTAAAGAAACTAATAAATATGGGCTACGGGCTAAACCTGCCGGCTATGTCCGGCATCGGCTACCGTCAGATCGGCATGTTCCTTGAAGGCGGTATAACCCTGGAGACAGCCGTCCAGCAAATAAAGTTCGAGAGCCACCGCCTTGTTCGTCAGCAGTATAACTGGTTTAACCCAAAAGATGATAGAATAAGGTGGTTTGATATACGGGGAAGGGTAGGGGAGGAGATTGCGGCGCTGGTCGCCGAGTTTACGGGTAGCGATTAGGTAATTAGGTAATAGAGTATGACGATAAAGTTTACCAAACTACAAAGTGCCGGTAACGACTTCGTACTGGTGGAGGCTATTAAAAATGACCATGACTGGTCTCGGCTAGCCAAAGATATCTGCAAGCGTAGTTATGGCGTCGGCGCCGACGGCTTGTTGCTTTTACTGCCTTCAAAAGTTGCCGACCTCGGTATGAGGGTAATAAACGCCGACGGCTCCGAGGCTGAAGCCTGCGGTAACGGGCTAAGATGCCTGGTTGAATATGCTGTTGACAACGGTCTTGCTGATGCCGCGGCTGATGAAGTATCAATCGAGACTATCGCCGGCATAAGGAAAGCCAGGCTCATTGTGAAAAAGGGCAAGGCAGATAGGATTCAGGTGGCTATGGGAAAACCGGAGTTTGAGGCGACCAAAATCCCAGTACTTGTCGAGCCGGGCAGGGGAAGGATGGTTGACATAAAGCTCCTAACAGATTACCCTCTTGTTGTAGAGGATAAAGAGCTGATGTTAAGCTTCGTTTCTATGGGCAATCCACACGCCATTTACTTTCAGGAGCGTCCTGTATCAGAGTTTCCACTGTCACAGATAGGGCCGATGATTGAAAAGAAACGCCTCTTTCCCAGGCGGGTAAATTTTGAGGTAGCCAGTGTTATCAGCCGTCAGCAGATAGATGTCCGGGTATGGGAAAGGGGAGTGGGTGAGACGCTGGCCTGTGGCAGTGGTGCCTGCGCCGTGGCTATCGCCGCTCAAATACTGGGGTATGTTGATAATCCAGTCGATATAAACATGCCCGGCGGCACACTGGAGATAACCTGGGATAGGGTGGGGGAGGTAATGCTTAGTGGAGTGGCAGAGACGGTTTTTAGCGGAGAATGGCCGAAATAGAATGAATAATTTAGCGAGGTTGCAGGAAAAATGAGAATGTCCCGGAGAATAGAAGGGCTAAAGCCTTATCTCTTTGTCGAAATCAATAATAAGATTGCCGAGAAGAAAGCCAGAGGCGAGGAGGTAATCAGCTTTGCCATAGGCGACCCCGATACCCCCACGCCGGAGAACATAATAAACAGGTTGTGCCAGACGGCGCGAGACCCGGCAAATCATCGCTACCCGGAGACAGCCGGTCTGCCGGAACTGCGCCAAGCCATAGCCGACTGGTACCAGAGGCGCTTCGGCGTCTCCCTTGATGCCGATAGGGAAGTACTGCCCCTTATCGGTGCCAAGGAGGGCATTGCCCACATCGCCCTGTGCTTCATCGACCCCGGGGACATAGCCCTGGTGCCCGACCCGGCCTACCCCGTTTATTCTATAAGCGCCACCCTGGCCGGTGGTGAGCCTTATTATATGCCGCTTTCTGAGGGAAGGAACTATCTGCCTGACCTGGACGCCATCCCCGAAGGAGTGCTGAAGAAGGCAAAGCTTATATGGCTGAACTATCCCAACAACCCCACCGGCGCCGTCGCCAATCTTGGTTTCTTTAACCGGGTTGTCCAATTTGCCCGCCAGCATGACATAGCTGTTTGCCATGATGCTCCGTATACGGAAATCGCCTTTGACGGATACCAGCCAATCAGCTTCCTGCAGGCTGATGGAGCCAGGGAGGTGGGGGTGGAGTTTCACTCCCTGTCCAAGAGCTATAGCATGACCGGCTGGCGTATAGGAATGGCCGTCGGCAACGCTGAAATGATAGGTGCACTGGGAAGCGTTAAGTCGAATCTGGACTCGGGGATACCGCAGGCTATACAGTATGCCGCTATTGAGGCTCTCAGTGGCCCCCAGGATTGTATTGCCGAGCATAACGCCATTTATCAGCGGCGACGCGACCTCATTATCGAAGTGCTGAACGATATCGGCCTTAAAGCCAAACCGGCTAAGGCAGGCCTTTATATCTGGGCTAAGGTGCCCAAGGGATATACCTCTACAGAGTTAGCCAGCGATTTGCTAGACAAGGTCGGCGTGGTCGTTATCCCGGGTGTAGGCTATGGCAGTAGTGGTGAGGGCTATGTGCGATTGTCCTTGGCCATACCGGATGCCGGGCTGGTTAAGGGCTTATCCCGTCTTTCCGCCTGGCAGGATAGTAAGAACCGGTTTAAGCCGAAGAAGTAGCTTTACATAACAGGAGAGTACTATCACAAAAAGTACGCTATCCACCCGGGCGTCATCGGAAAGGGCGTTCCTAGTGGCAGTAGTTGTCGATAGAGCCAGTGACGGGTGGTCGGTGGAGGAATCCCTTAATGAACTGGCTCAGCTGGCTGGTACGGCCGGGGCTAAGGTGGTTGGCAGGCTCGCTCAGAAATTGCATACGCCGTCCCGGACGCACTATCTGGGTAAGGGTAAACTAGAGGAGCTATCGGCGGCAAAAGAAAGCACAGGTTACAATGTAGTTATCTTTGAAGATGAGCTTACGCCGTTACAGCAACGGAACCTGGAGGATGCCCTGAAGGTCAAGGTTATCGACCGGGTGGCGCTCATATTGGATATTTTTGCCCGACACGCCCACACCCACGAGGGTAAGCTACAGGTCGAGCTAGCACAGCATCAATACCTGCTACCCCGCCTCGCCGGGCAGTGGAGCCATCTGGAAAGGCTCGGCGGCGGTATCGGCACCAGGGGGCCTGGCGAATCGCAGCTCGAGACCGACCGGCGTATCATCCGTCGTAAAATAAACCACCTGAAGTCGCGGATTGAAGAGGTGAGAAAACATCGCATGCTGTACCGCCAACAGCGACAGAAGAGCAGTCTGCCGATAGTCGCCATGGTGGGTTATACCAATACCGGCAAGAGCACTTTGCTCAACACTCTAAGTCAGGCCGGGGTTCTTGTCGAAGAGAAGCTATTCGCAACATTAGATCCAACAACCAGGCGTTTGACCTTGCCCGATAAGAGTGTCGTCCTGCTGAGCGATACAGTCGGCTTCATCAGAAAACTGCCGCCAACGGTTATCGATGCCTTCCGGGCGACTCTTGAGGAATTGACAGAGGCGAGCATTATCCTCCATGTGGTCGACCTGTCCGCACATAATGCCGCTGAGCAGTGTCAGGTGGTCGAGGATATACTTGACGATCTAGAACTCAGCAATAAGACAAGAATTACGGCGCTAAATAAAATCGATCTTTTACTGAAGTTCTCCAGGGAATGGGATGAAGAGGGGGCAACCAGTTATCTTACAAAAATGGCAAGTGGTGCCGGGAAAGATATGGTGATGATTTCGGCGAAAAAGGGGTGGGGTCTTAAAAAACTCTTGGAAAACATCAACCGGGTCGTCAATCTAGCAAAAAAACCGATTTTTGAAAACCCCCCGAATAATGAGGCTCTGTAATCAAAATCTAGCCCCTTATAATACTAAATGAATGGTATTCTACCTTTAAGCCCTAATATTGGCTTCTGCCGCTTGTTGATGACTGTGATGATAGCCAAAAACGGGTAAGCGGCTTAAAAGGGGTAAAAATCAACTTTACGTCCCTTATTTTCACAAGGTTCTCCATTTTTTGGTAACCCACCCTCTTTATCCCCCCTTCCTTAAAGAGCGGTGGGCGGGTATAGATAATAAAAAAGGGGTGGGGTGGTTTTGAGTCAAGCTACTCTTTTAATAGAACAACCTCTCCCCCTTAATCCCCCTCTCCTTATAAGGAGAGGGGGGAGATATTAAAAAGAGGGGCTTCGCCCCTCTTAAACACCCCTTCCTCTTTGCCCGGTTTGGTTTTGCCGGGGGTATCTCGACAAAGAGATAGGTTAGAAGTTTACATAATACTTCCAAGACCTAATTATGGTATAATGAGGATATGACCACTGATAATTTGATAAACCTTATTGCGGCAATCCTTGTGGGAGGCGGCACGCTTGCCCTTGCTTTTACAGCATGGAAATCTATTCGGCAAACTCGTAAGCTCCAAAAAACGGAGCATAAACATAGACTATTAAATGAGATTATTGAGTGGGGTTTAGAGGTTTCTAGAGTTACTTCTGTGTCCGGCTTTACAAGGTATGCTGAAGTAGAGGATATACAGAAACAGAGGCTAATAATTGTAAGTGATTTACTCGGTAAATTCACAAGTTTGGAAACACGAGGTAAATATATAAAGCAGATTGCTTTAAAGCTAGAAAATAGCTTAGGTAATGTAGTAGAAGAAGTTATAATAAACATAAAGGAGCGCAATAAGCTTTTAGTTGAGTCGATGGGGATGAGTAGGTCTGGTCCCCCTTTAGACGAATTGCTGAAGATAACTGAAATCTTGAATGTGAATGGGGAGGCATTAGACGGATTGAGTGATGAAGGAAAGAAGATATTCGACTTAGGTAAAAATTTTAAGGCATTGGGAGAATCTGCAAACAAAGTAGTAGAAGAAGCCACCAAAATAAAGACCAGAGATGTGGGCTAATTCCTCTCAGTTTATGTAAACCCGTATATGTAGTCCACATATATTGGTTCGCACTATATATGTTATGTGAAGCGACGAACTATATAATGCGAATATGCTCGTGCTTGGGCGATAACCGTCCCCTATTATATTATCCCTTTTTATCTGCGAAGCTATAGATCAGGGCAAAAGAGTACTTCCCGTTATCGACTTGATATTGTATTGAATAAACCTCGCAGTTGGAATCTGAAAGGTAATCTAATAGTTTTCTAAGCTCGTGTTTTACATTTTCAGTCGTTTCTGCTTCTATAATTTGTACCTTTAGATTGTCAGCTTTTGCCGGTCCTACTGCCATCCTTTTCACCTCATTATAATTTTATTTACTATATTAGCATAATATCTAAGCCTGCGTCTCTTTTTTATAAAAAGTGGGCTCGGTAGGATTCGAACCTACGACCAATCGGTTATGAGCCGACCGCTCTGCCGCTGAGCTACGAGCCCACGAAACGAGGTTATCACTTCCTAAGAGTTAACTCAAGTATTGCCTGGAGCGGGAGACGGGGCTCGAACCCGCGACAACCTGCTTGGAAGGCAGGGACTCTACCAACTGAGTTACTCCCGCATAGATATTATGTCAACTATACCCTGTATCCCCCACATCGGCTGACATATATTATAACTACTGGCACTGGGGCAAGCAACCGTCCTAGTCCGTGATGTTGATTTCCAGCTTGTCTACCTGGTCCACCCCTTTAAGCGAGGTTACCATGCCGATAACGGTATTCCTGACGAACTCGTTTATAAAATCATTTGATGGAATTACGGTATCATTGACATTGATTAAGACTTCATCCCCGTTAAAAGACAGGTCAACGCTCCGTATTTCGCCGACTCCCTTCAGCACAGAGAGCATACCGGTGACAACACTGTTAATGAATTCCTGCACGAAATCTTCAATCGGTATAGGAACATCGTTGATAGAAAGACTTACCTTTCTTGACGCCATTGGTTATTCTCCTTTCTCATCCTGTAAGGATACCGCCCGCAGTTACCGCCTGTCCACTCTTCGCTTGAAGAGAAGCCAGTTCTTACCATTGGTATGGAGTAGGACATAGTCGCCCGACAGCTTACTTCCCTTAAGGTTAAGCTCGAGAAGGTCGGCCCCTTTCTTGTCCAACTCAAACTCGCCATTATCCCATATCTCTACCGCCCCGGCTCCATACTGGCCTTCGGGAATCTGGCCGGAAAAGTCTATATATTCTACCGGGTGGTCTTCAACCTGGACTGCCAGGCGCTTTACCCCGGGTTCAAGTGGTACTCCCTTGGGTACCGCCCAGCTCTTGAGGACACCGTCAATCTCCAGGCGGAAGTCGTAGTGTAGGTGCCTTGCCTGGTGCCTGTGAACGACGAAGCGAGAGCCGCCTCCGCCAGCCGACTGACCATCGGGCTCGGGGGTACTGTTAAAATCTCTCTTACCCCGATACTTCTCCAGAGCCATCATAAGAATGCCATTGTAAAAAAATTGAGCATCCTTTTTAATACCCAACTTTTTTACAGCTTCAGAAATCTAGATATAGAACTGTATGTTTTGTTTAACACTTCCCTATTCTGAACATCTTGGTTCCGCATACCGGGCATACACCCTGGGTCGCCGGCCGGCCATTCTTCATGGTTATCGATCTGGGGTTGCTCATCTCCCTCTTGGATCGGCATTTGACACAATATGCTTGCATAGCATCCTCCTTTCCTGTATGGAGAATAAACCACTCTCAGGGCGATGTCAATAGCCTGTTGCTTGTTTTATGGGATATGCTTATACTTATTTCGTTTGTCTGGAGGGGGGATATTGAGGTAGAATTGGGGCTGGAGAGGTGTCCGAGTGGTTGATGGTGCCGCTCTCGAAAAGCGGTCTCCGTGTTTAGCGGAGCGTGGGTTCGAATCCCACCCTCTCCGCCAATTGACGGACTGAACCCGTTTTAATAACATATAAAGTTCTATAGCCTGCTTTAACGGAGAGGTGCTAGAGTGGCCTATCAGGCGCGCCTGGAGAGCGCGTGTAGCTTTTGCTACCGTGGGTTCGAATCCCACCCTCTCCGCCACCATTTTTCTTTTGATAATTAGGTAAGCTCTGCTTACATCAAGGCAAAGGGGAGTTTTAAGAGGGGCAACGCCCCTCTTTTTAATATCCCCCCCTCCTTCAAAGGAGAGGGGGATACAGGTCGAAGACTCTTCGAGGGGTGAGGTAGATAACTCATCTGATTGTCAGTAGTTTGCCGCTATGCTAGAATGAGATCGCTTTGGCAGTAAACAATAAAGATGTCAAATACTGGGTGGGCTTCAACATCATATCTGGTATTGGCCGCGTCAAATTCAACCAGCTCGAGAACTACTTTGGCAGTCTGGAAGATGCCTGGAAAGCCAGTCCTGCCGAGTTGAGGCGCTCCGGTCTGGATGGGAACTCGGTAAGAGCCATCAACGAGCGAAGGGCTAGGATCTCCCCGGACGAGGAGATGGAGAAGCTGAAGAACTTCGATATCAGGGTGCTTACCTGGCATGACGATGATTACCCTGCCCGACTCAAGGAGATATACGACTATCCACCACTGCTCTATGTCCGGGGCTCAATACTCGACGAAGACGAGTGGTGCCTGGCGGTGGTCGGCACCCGTAGACCTACAGTCTATGGCAGACAGGTAGCCGAAGAGATGGTAACCGAGCTAGCCAGAAACAAGATAGCCATAGTCAGCGGTCTGGCTAAAGGAATCGATACTATAGCCCACCAGAGTGCCCTCGACGCTGGTGGGCGGAGCATTGCCGTTATGGGTGGTGGGCTGGATACGGTCTACCCGGCTGAGAATGCTGGTCTGGCTAAAAACTTGATCAGGCAGGGGGCTCTGGTCTCCGAGTATCACCCCGGCACCAGGCCCAGGGCGGAGAACTTCCCGCGGCGTAACCGCATTATGAGCGGAATGAGCCTCGGTGTCCTTATCGTTGAGGCAGGGAAGAACAGCGGAGCACTTATTACAGCCCGCCTGGCGCTGGAGCAAAATAGAGAGGTTTTCGCCATTCCCGGAAGTATCCTGTCACCGACCAGCAGTGGCACCAATCGTCTCATTCAAGAAGGGGCCAAGCTGGTCAGCGACTATACCGATATCCTTGAGGAGCTCAATCTGACGGCTGTAGCCCAACAGATAGAGATGAAGGATATTATCCCCTCCTCCAAGACCGAGTCCCTACTGCTCAAGCATCTAGGCGCCGAAGCTACCCATATCGACGAGGTCTGTCGTGCCAGCGGTCTGCCCATGTCGACAGTGAGTAGTACCCTGGCTATGATGGAGCTAAAGGGCATAGTCAAGCAGGTGGGGGCAATGAACTACTCCCTTGCCCGGGAGGCGAGGGAGCAATACAGGGTAGAGATAGACTGAATGAAGAAGAACCTGGTAATAGTCGAGTCCCCGGCCAAGGCTAGGACGCTAGCTAAGATTCTGGGCAAAGGCTATAGTCTGAAAGCATCGCTGGGTCATATTAGAGACCTGCCCCGGAGCCAGCTGGGGGTTGATATAGAGCATGGCTTCGAGCCTAAATATGTCGTGCCTCGTGATAAAAGTAAGACCGTGCGTGAGCTTAAAGAGGCGGTGCTGGGGGCGGCGGCTGTTTATCTGGCTACCGACCCCGACCGCGAGGGAGAAGCCATCGCCTGGCACCTGGCTGAGGTGACCAGGAAGAACAAAATACCCTATCGCCGCGTCGTCTTCCACGAGATAACCAGACAGGCTATCGAGCGTGCCTTCAAGTCTCCCCGCTCCATAGATATGCAACTGGTCAACGCCCAGCAAGCCCGGCGTATACTGGACCGGCTGGTGGGCTATAAGATAAGCCCGCTTCTGTGGCGCAATGTAAGAAGGGGTTTATCGGCCGGCCGGGTGCAATCGGTGGCGCTGAGGATTATCGTTGACCGGGAGCGTGAGATTGAACAGTTCGTTCCGGTAGAATACTGGATTATAGATGCCGAACTGACCAAGGAAGAACCCGCTGAAAAATCGCCCTTCCGGGCTACTCTAGTTGGGCTGACCGACGGCACCAAGCTGGAAATTCACCACCAGGAAGAAGCGGAGGCAATAAGGGGGGAGCTGGAGAAAGCCGGCTATAGCGTTATTAAAGCGAAGACGAAGAAGGTGACCCGACAGCCGGCACCGCCGTTCATAACTAGCACCCTGCAACAGGAAGCCTGGCGGAGACTCCGCTTCAGCGCCAAGCAGACCATGGCTAATGCCCAGCAGCTCTATGAAGGCCTGCCGGTAGGCGACGAGGGCAGTGTCGGCCTCATTACCTATATGAGGACAGATTCCATCCATGTTGCCCGCTCAGCGATAACCGAAGCAAGGGACTTTATAACTGGCAAGTACGGGGCTCAATTCGTACCGGCGCATGCCCGCTCCTTCACCGGCAAGGTAAAGGGGGCACAGGAAGCACACGAGGCAATCCGACCAACCAAAATCTGGCGGCAACCGTCGCTTATAAAGCCATACCTTAACACCAGCCAGTTCAAGCTATACAATCTTATCTGGCAGAGGATGGTAGCCAGCCAGATGGCGGCGGCGACCTTCGATAACACCACAATAGACATTGAGGCTAAATGCCCGGTTTTTAAAATGAGGTACCTCTTTGTAGCCTCAAGTCTGGTGAATATATTCCCCGGTTTTATGGCTCTATATACCGAGGGCAGGGACGACGAGGGTGAGGCCAAGGGCTCTCGACTGCCATCGCTGGCAAAGGGGGACAGACTCGACCTTATAAAGCTATTTTCGGAACAGCGTTTCACCCAACCACCGCCCCGCTTTACCGAGGCCACGCTGGTAAAGATGCTGGAGCAGTGGGGCATCGGCCGTCCCAGCACCTACGCCCCAATCATGTCTACCATCCAGGAAAGAGAATACGTAATGAAGACGAACGGCAGGCTCAAACCCACGGAGCTGGGCACTATAGTCAACGACCTGCTTACCCAGTATTTCCCCGGCATAGTGGATATTGATTTTACGGCTCGCATGGAGGACGAACTGGACAAAATAGCCAATGAGAACAGGGAATGGCGGCAGGTAGTTAATGAGTTCTACATACCCCTTGACAGAGACCTCCAGAGCGCCGCTCAGTTTATGCAAAAGGTAAAGATAGCCGATAAGGAAACTGGCGAGGTCTGCCCCAAATGCGGTAAACTGATAGTAATCAAGACAGGTCGATTTGGTAAGTTTCTCGCCTGCAGTGGTTTCCCTGAGTGCAAGTACACCACCTCCTTTCAGGTCAAGACCGGTGCCAAATGCCCGGAGTGCGGTGCCGATATAGTCGAGAAGCAAAATAAGAAGAGGCGCACCTTTTACGGCTGTAGCAACTACCCGGAGTGCCGCTTTGCCACCAACTATAAGCCCCTCCCTCTACCCTGCCCCAAGTGCGGCGGTCTAATGACAGTGTACAGGGAGAAGTGGGCAAAGTGTAATAAATGTGGGCATAAAGGGGAGTTGGAGCAGGGATGACACAATGCAGGAAGTCTTTAACAGGTATATAAACTACCTTGAGGCGGAGCGCAATTTTTCTCCCTATACGGTGCGCAATTACACCAACGATTTACTGGGCAACTACAAACGGGGTTCGGAGAAGGGCTTCTTCCAGTTCTTGAGGCTCAGGAAAATAGACTCTCTGGACAAGGTGGATAAACGAGTCCTGAGGGACTACCTGGCCTATCTGCTGGAGCAGGGAATCGTCAAGGCGAGCATTGTCCGCAAGCTGTCGGCTATTCGCTCCTTCTATCGCTATCTGGCGAGGGAGGAGATACTGCCCAAAAATCCGATAGAGCAAGTGGCCTCGCCCAGGCTTGATAGACGCCTACCTTCTTTTCTTACCGTAGAAGAGGCAGCGCGCCTGCTCGAAGCCCCAGACTTGAATACACCGCAGGGACTGCGTGACCGGGCACTGATGGAGATTATATATGCCGCCGGCTTGAGGGTCAGCGAGCTGGTAAACCTTGACCTGGAGCATGTTAACCTTGATACCCGCGAGATACGCGTCTGGGGTAAGGGCTCAAAGGAGCGGGTAGTGCTGATGGGTGAGCTGGCGGATAGAGCCCTGGTGAATTACCTGGAAAACAGCCGGCCAAAATTACTGGGGGGAAAGGAGAAGGTGGTAGCCCTGTTCTTAAACCGTAGCGGGGAGCGACTCACCGGGCGGACGGTTCAGAAGCTACTGGGAAAGTATGCCGACATCGCCGGCATCGAGAAAAAGGTCTATCCCCATCTGTTGCGTCATACCTTCGCTACTCACCTGCTTGACGGCGGTGCCGATTTAAGGGTTGTCCAGGAACTGCTGGGGCATTCCAATCTGTCCACTACACAGATATATACCCATGTCACCCAGAGCCGGGTAAAAAAAGCGTATATGGCGGCTCATCCAATGGCGAAAATAAAGGAAGATGAGCTTGAAGATAAGTAACCGTCTCGCCAAACTGCGCCAGAGGATGGCTGAAAAGGAGACCGAGGCGGTCCTCATATCCCAGCCAGAAAACAGGCATTACCTATCCGGCTTCAGTGGCTCATCAGGCTTTCTGCTGGTTACATTGGGCTCCGCCATTTTGGCTACCGACTTTCGTTATGTAGAGCAATCTGAGAGACAGGCCCCAGACTATGATATTTTTAAGATAGCGGGCGATATAAAAAGCTGGTTTCCTAACCTTATAGATGGGTTGAACCTGAGAAAGCTGGGATTTGAAGCCGACCACCTAAGCTTCGATATGTATCGACGCCTGAGCAATATACTGGACGATTCCGGGCTTCAAACCCGGCTTGTCCCCATAACCGGACTGGTCGAACCCATAAGAGCGGTAAAGGAGCCTGAGGAAATCGAGCTTATTACGCAAGCGGTGGCTATAAGTGATGCCGCCCTAGAGAAGACTGTCGCTACGATTCAGGCTGGTATGATTGAAGAAGAGGTCGCCTGGGAAATAGAAAAGACTCTACGCAATAATGGTAGCCAGCCGCTACCCTTTGATGTCATTGTCGCCTCGGGGCCCAATGCCGCCCTACCCCATGCCGGGCCGTCCCGGCGCGCTATCCAGCCCGGTGAGCCAGTAGTCATTGATATCGGAGCACGGGTTCAAGGCTATAACAGTGACCTGAGCCGCACCATCTGTCTGGGCACTGCGGATGATACCCTCAAAAGAGTATATAAGGTTGTTATGGAAGCCCGGATGGCGGCAATAACCAGCACCACCGAAGGGATGACTGGCGCTCAGGCTGACGGATTCGCCCGGGAAACTATCGAAAGGGCTGGCTATAGCGATAGCTTCGGGCATGGGCTGGGTCACGGTCTGGGGCTGGCGACCCATGAGAAACCACACCTCAGCCCGAATTCGAGGGACACCCTCGTTAACGGCATGGTATTTACCATAGAGCCGGGCATTTACCTTACCGGCTGGGGAGGAGTCAGGATAGAGGACACGGTAATCATGGAAAATGGTAAAATAAGGGTGCTATCCCGGGCGAAGAAAATGGAGGTTGGAGTCTAGTATGATAAGCAGTACCGAGCTAAGAAAAGGAATAGTTATCGAGTTAAACGATAAGCTGTACCAGGTCATCGATTACAAGCATGTTAAAATGAAACGGACAGCCCTCGCCCGTCTTAAGCTCCGCGATATAGTCGGCGGTCATACTATCGAGCAGACCTTCCAGTCCAACGATAAGTTCGTCCGGGCACGCCTCGATTACCGCCGCATGCAATATCTGTATAATGAGGGCGACCTTTATTACTTTATGGATGAGGAAAACTACGAGCAGATGCCTTTGAATGGCTCGCAACTGGGTGATGCCATAGACTATCTGAGGGAAGGGATGTCCCTTGAGGTGTCAAGCTACAAGGGTGAGATAATCAGCGTCGAAATTTCCATCACCGTTGAGCTTGAGGTAACCGAGACCGAGCCCGGTTTCAAGGGAGATACTGCTACCGCTGGCACCAAAAAAGCCAAGCTGGAGACCGGCATCACCATTCAGGTGCCGCTTTTTATCAACGAGGGGGATATCATCAAGGTTGATACCCGCAGTGGTGATTATCTGGAAAGGATTAGCCAGTAGATGCTCAAGGCCGACCTACATATCCACACCAAGTATTCAAACGACTCGAATAACTCTCTGGATGGAGTGATAGGTCGCTGTCTCGAGCTGGGAATTAACTGCATCGCTGTATGCGACCACGGCACGACTGAGGGGGCGATTAAGCTCAAAGCCATCGCCCCGTTTATGGTGATTGTCGCCGAGGAAGTCATGACCCTGGACGGCGAGATTATGGGTATGTTTCTCAAGGAGACCATCCCCAGCGGCATCTCCGCCGCCGGGACGATTTCCCGAATCAGGGCTCAGGGTGGACTGGTGTGTATACCCCACCCATTTGACAGGTTCCGGCCATCGGTGCTGAAAGGTGATATCCTGGCGGAAATAGCAGACCAGATTGATATTATAGAAGTATTTAACGCCCGTACCATTTCCTTTCAAAATATGAACCGCCCCCGGGACTTTGCCCGGGAGCACAATCTCCTTCAGAGCGCTGGCAGTGATGCCCATACCCTGTCCGAGATAGGTAACGCCTATGTAGAGATGCCCGAGTTCAACGGTCGGGACGATATTATTAGATCTTTGGCTCAGGGGAGGATTTGCGGCAAGACGACAAACCCGCTTATTCACTTTATCAGCCTGGGTAACAAGATAAAGAATAAACTGACAAAATAGATAATGTATCAGTTCGGCTGGTTTTCCACCGGTAGGGACAAAGCTGCCCGGGGGCTCCTTGAGACCGCCTGCAGTAGCTTGAAACATGGCGATATTGAAGCTGAGCTTGCCTTTGTCTTCTGCAACCGCGAGCCCGGCGAGTCGGTCGATAGCGATTTGTTTCTGAATCTGGTCGACAGCTTTCATATACCGCTTGTCTGCTACTCCTACCAGAAGTTCAAAGATGGCAGAGACGACCGCCGACAGGGAAAGGCTCTACCCCAGTGGCGAATTGACTATGATCGGGAAGTGATGGATAGACTCAATAACTTCCACCCCGAACTGTGTGTCCTTGCCGGCTATATGCTGATAGTCGGCGAAGAGATGTGCCAGCGATATAATATGATCAACCTTCACCCGGCGGCCCCCGGGGGGCCTGCCGGCACCTGGCAGGAGGTAATCTGGCAGTTGATAGAGAGTAAAGCCAGGGAGACCGGGGCCATGATGCATCTGGTAACCCCGGAGCTGGACAGGGGTCCGGTGGTAACATACTGCACCTTCCCGATTACCGGCGAGCCGTTCGATAGCTACCGGCGTGAAATAGAAGGTAAAAGCATAGATGAGATTAAGAGAATCCAGGGTGAAAATAATACCCTTTTCCGGCTTATTCGTGAGCATGGACTCAAGAGGGAGTTCCCACTGATAGTGTCTACGATGAAGGCTTTCAGCCAGGGCAAGGTGAAGATAGTCAATGGCAAGATAGTTGACGCTGATGGAAAACCAATAAACAGCTATAATCTGACCGATGACATAGATAAACTAGTGGAAGGTATAAATAACCGTGAATCCCATCTGTTTTGACCTTGAGGGGCCGCTATCGCCCCAGGACAACGCCTACGACTTGATGAGAATGATTCCCAATGGCGACCAGATCTTCGAGGTTATCAGCCGCTATGACGACCTGCTGACGATGGAAGGCAGAGAAGACTATGAACCGGGAGATACCCTGGCGCTGATAGTCCCTTTTCTGGTACTGCACAACATCTCGGAGGCTGATATTGACGCTTTGGCGACCAGGGCTACACTCAACGATGGTGCCCTAGAGCTTATCTCCTCGCTAAAGAGTAACGGCTGGGAGGTCTTCTGCATCACTACAACCTACGAGCAGTATGCCAGCCATATTACTCGAGAGCTGGGCATCGCTAAAAGAAACGTCGCCTGCACAAAGTTAAAGCTTGATAGGTTCAAACAAACATTATGTAAAGAAGACACTGCCCTGCTGGAACAGACCGAGCAGGACATACTGTCTATTAAAGCCGATGATAGTCTGATTAAGCAAGAGCTGAACAGCTTCTTCTGGAAGCTACTGCCGAGAACCCAGTTCGGCCGGGCGATAATGCAGGTCAAACCGGTGGGCGGCAGGCGTAAAGTAGAAGCGCTTAATGGCTTTTCCCGGAGAACGGGTCAGCCCCTGTCCCAATGGGTGGTGGTCGGTGATAGCATCACCGATTTCAGGATGCTCAAGGAGGTAGATAACGATGGAGGTCTGGCGGTGGCTTTTAATGCCAACCAGTATGCCCTACCCTACGCCACCATGAGCCTGGCATCCATAAATGTCGGCGACCTTACGCCAGTACTCAAAGCATGGCAGGAAGGAGGACGGGAGGAAGCTGAGAAAACGGTGAGGACAAGGGGGAAAGCTGTTGACGACGATAACCGGAATAACTTCCACTGGCTATCTGCTAAGGGTGATATATACGATGTTATCGCACTTCATAAGAGGATGAGAAATCTAGTCAGGGAGGAAGCCGGAAAATTGGGCTAGTCGATAATACTATGCTGAATAAGATTGAAGTCATCGGGCTGGGAGCGCTGAATATAGACCACATATATAAGGTGGAGCGCATACTTGATGACGGCGAAGCGGTGGTTGAAGAGGTAGGATACTTCACCGGCGGCTCGGCAGCCAACACCATTTATGGTCTTGCTAAGTTAGAGATTGTCACCGGTTTTACTGGTGCCATCGGGGACGACGATGAGGGCAGGCTGATAATAGGTGATTTTGAAAAGGTCGGTGTTGATACAAGCCAGATCGTGGTAAAGCGGGGGGTAAAAACAGGCTCAGCACTATGCCTCAGTGAACGTTCGGGGAAGCGTTCTATATATGTCATACCCGATGCCAATAGCCTGTTAACTGAACATGACCTTGACCCAGCTTATATAAACCGGGCAAATCTGCTTCACCTATCCTCGTTTGTTGATAACAGGCAGTTCCGGTTATCTCTGGAGTTGGTGAACAAGCTGGCACCTTCGGTCAGGGTCAGCTTCTCGCCCGGGGAGCTATATGTTGCCAGGGGGCTTAAGGCTCTGGCCCCGATACTAGCCAGGACTGGCATTCTCTTTATCAACCGCAACGAGGTGAAGAAGCTTACCGGTGAGGACTTCAATAAGGGCGCCAAAGCCTGTATTGAACAGGGCTGTCGGGTCGTTGTCGTTACCCTGGGTAGGGCCAAGGGGTTAACCGGCGATAAGGCTTCGTCTGCCGTTTGCTATATCAGAGACGCCGGCAGTGAATATCTGATCGAACCGGTTAACCGGGCAGAAACAATTGCCATAGATACTACCGGTGCCGGGGATGCCTTTGCCGCCGGTTTCCTCTACGGTCTGCTCAATGATAAAGGGCTAAAGGAGTGCGGACGCCTGGGTGATATTACCGCCCGCTTCTGTATCGGTAAGTTCGGTGCCAGGCAGGGATTACCCACTCCCACCCAGCTTGCACAGAAATATTTCGAGCTATATAAAGAACGTCTATAACTACTACTATTTCTTTTTCTTCTCTTTGGCTGTTTCCTCGGATGGCTTGTTTAATATCTCATCGATAAGGCCGTACTCCAATGCCTGTTGGGGATTGAGGTAGAAGTCACGGTCGGTGTCGTGTATTATCTTGTCCATCGGTTGTCCTGTATGGTTGACCAGTATGCCCCGGATGATATCCTGCAGCCGCATAATCTCACGGGCGGCGATTTCAATATCGGCGGCTTGCCCCTGAGCACCGCCAACCGCTTGGTGCAGGTGGACTGTGGAATTGGGCAGGGCAAAGCGTTTCCCCTTGGTACCAGCACAGAGGATCACCGTCCCCATACTGGCAGCCAAGCCAATACAGATAGTGGATATATCAGGGCGTATTAACTGCATGGTATCGTATATAGCCAGTCCGGCGGCAATAATACCGCCAGGACAATTAACATAGAGCTGGATATCCTTATCCGGGTCTTCACGCTCCAGAAAGAGAAGTTGGGCAATGATAATATTGGCTACCTGGTCATTGATGGGCATACCCAGCATGACAATACGTTCCTTGAGCAGGAGAGAGAATATATCATAAGCTCTTTCTCCCCGGGCACCGCTTTCAATCACCATGGGAATAACATTCATCGGTTGGTTGTTCATTTTGCCTCCTTTCGCTTCTTTTTAGTTTTTTTGTTTGGGCTGGTTGCAATTTCTTTCAATAGCTGGATGGTCTTCCTGGCACTCAGTAAGTCTTTGACATTCTCACGGTTTTGCGGTTCGTTCATGTACTGGCGCTGCATCTCCCTTTCTTTACCGATGATAGCGCCTTGAATCATATATTCTATTTCTTCTGCAATCTCATCGCCGCTGACCTTAATATTTTCCGCTTTGGAAACCTCTTGCATAACCAGATGCCAGAGAACTCTGCGCTCGGCCATCGATTGATATTGCTCCCTAACCTGCTCTATCGATACCTGTTTGAGCTTATTCTCAAACTCCTCCTTGGTTTTACAGGACGCCTGCAGTTGCTGAAGCCCTTCATCAATTAAATGCTTGGCCTCCGACTCCATCATAAAGGGCGGGATTTCCAGGTTGCTCTTCTCAATCAGGGTGTTGATTAGCTTATCCTCAAATCTGGACATGGCTTTCTGTTCATAATCCATTTTCATATTGTTAGCTATCTGTTCTCTGAGCAGGTTCAGTGTCTGGATATCCGGGGCAACCATTTTGACTAAGTTATCGTCAAGCTCAGGCAATTGCTCCTCCTTGATCTCGAGGACCTTGACCTTGAAAAGGGCTTCTTTATCAGCCATAGTTTTGTTGGGATAGTCTTTGGGTATCCTCAATTTAAACTCTTTTTCTTCGTCTTTTTTCATTCCGATGAGGTGGTCTGAAAACTCCGGTATTTCGGGAGGGCATTCCGGCAGTACCTGGAACTGCATCCACTTTTCTCTGATAAAAGGAGATTCTAAAATAGTGCTTTCGATATCAATGGTCAGCATATCCCTGGACTTTACCGGGCGGTCTACCGGTTCATAGGTGGCACACTGGTGGCGAATCTGCTCCAGGGCATCATCGATGTCCTTATCCGCAATCTCTACCGTTTCTGGTTGCATCCTGATACTTTGGTAGTCGCAGATTTCCACTACGGGCATCAGCGGCAGTATCATCTTAAACACCAGCGGTTCTTCCTGAGTCGTTTTTACCATAGGGCTTGTTATCGCCTCAAGCCCCTGCTCTTTAATGATACGGTTACAGGTTTTGGGTATAAGCTCATTCTTGGCTTCTTCAAACAGCTTATCTCTGCCCACGTGTTTCTCCATTACCTCTCTGGGTGCGTTACCCTTACGGAAGCCGGGGATATCAACCCTGTTCACCATACGCTTATAGGCGCTTTCCATATACTCTTCTACCTCAGCTGGCTCCATCTCAACGGTTAAATAAGCTGTCCGCTTCTCCGTTTTGTTACTTGTTATCTTCATTATTCCTAATTCCTACCCCTTAGTAATATTATTCCTCTCTCAGGCACAGGTGCAAATCGACAAGCTGTTCCTCGGTAATGGGTGATGGTGCCTCGAATAGCAAATCAACAGCGTTCTGGTTCTTGGGAAATGGAATTACCTCCCTGATGGTTTTCTCACCCGCCAGCAACATCAGGATGCGGTCAATGCCGGCGGCTACTCCGCCGTGGGGCGGAGCCCCATAGTTAAACGCTTCCAGCAGATGCCCGAAGCGCTGGCTTATATCCTGGTCGCTGTAGCCCATAAGACGGAAGACCTTTCTCTGGAGCTTATCGGTGTGTATTCTGATACTGCCGCCGGCGATTTCACAGCCGTTAAGCACCAGGTCATAGTGCCGTCCATATACCTTACCCGGGTCGGTATCAAGCAAGGGAATATTCCCTTCCTTTGGCGAGGTAAAGGGATGGTGCATTGGCTGCCAGTGTCCCAGCTCTTTGTCCCAGCTTAGCAAGGGGAAGCCCACAATGAAGCAGAAGGCAAACAGGTCAGCAGGTGCCAGTTCAAGCCGATGCCCCATCTCGAGACGCAGTTTATCCAGCACCGTGCTGACCAGGCTATCCTCACCGGCGATAATAAGCAGGAGGTCTCCTTGGTTGGCAGACAGGCGAAAGGCTATTTCCTTTATCTGTTCCAGGGTAAGGTGTTTAGCCGCCACCGATTTCACCATTTCTTTGGTTAAGCCATCCAGGTTGCCCGAAGAGGGTTCCAGTTGAATGGTGACCAGGCCGACGGCACCGGAACTTTTAGCCAGCTCGTTCAGCTCGTTGAGCTGATGGCGTGTATAGCAGTAACAGCCGGGGGCGCATATACCCTTTACTCTACCTCCTTGAGCTATGGCAGAGCTGAAGATGCCAAAGTCACAGCTGGCGACAATATCGGACAGGTCTCTTATCTCCATGCCGAAGCGCAAGTCCGGCTTATCAGTCCCATAACGCTTTATCGCCTCGTCGTAAGTAAGCCTTGGAAAAGGCTTCATCAATCGTATATCAGGCCTGATTTTCTCCATAAGGCTGGTAAGGAGTTCCTCAAGCAGGTTTATAATGTCTTCCTCCTCGACAAAACTCATCTCTATATCAAGCTGGGTGAACTCGGGCTGGCGGTCGGCACGGGTATCCTCGTCGCGAAAACACCTGGCTATCTGGTAATACTTCTCCACACCGCCTATCATAAGTAGCTGTTTTAGCTGTTGCGGAGACTGGGGCAGGGCATAAAACTTACCGGGGTAGATACGGCTGGGGACAAGGTAATCACGGGCTCCCTCGGGCGTACTCTTTATCAATATGGGCGTTTCTATATCAATGAAACCTTTGGCATCGAGAAAATCACGCATAAACTTCACCACCCGGTGCCGGAGAATAAGGTTTTTCTTCATACGGTTCCGCCTCAGGTCCAGATAGCGGTATTTGAGACGCAGGTTTTCGTCGACCTCCGTATCATCATTTATATAGAAGGGTGGCGTCTTTGATGTATTTAATATCTCGATGCTATCGGCAATAACCTCGATGTTGCCGGTAGCCAGCTTGGGATTCTCGGTGCCCGGCGGTCGCGGTGACACCTCACCGCTGGTGCGGATGACATACTCATTTCTCAGCTGGTTGGCTATATCATGGCAGGGCTTTGACCTTTCCGGGTTGAAGACCAACTGAACCACCCCCTCCCTATCCCGTAGATCAATGAATATCAAGCCGCCGTGGTCACGGCGCCGGTCAACCCAGCCGGCAAGGGTTACCTTGGTAGCGATATTATCTTTGTTCAGTTCCCCGCAGCTATGGCTCTTTAGCAATATTATTCCCCACGATAGACATTAACAGAAAGCAAATCTGATTATAGTCTATGATGTTATATTCTTCAAATTGACCTGAGAATATAAACTATAAATACACCTTATAACTAGACCGATTTTGCCTCGTAAGAGCCGAGCAAGAAGTCGAGGTCATCCTGGAAAGAGACAACCTTGTCCTGGGGAAAGAGGCTCTCATCAATATCCAGCATCAGCTTGGTCTCACCCCTGGCAGAGCCAACTATATATCCCTTGATGCACTCCTTATCTGGCTCGTCTGGCACCTTGAAGGTCAGTGTGCCCCGGGAGATAAACGATGAAGAATCATCGGGCAGGGAATAGGTTCCCATATTGGACTCAGCCACGGTGGCTCCCTGCTTTACGATAAGGTCTTTAAGCTCATCAAATAGTAGCTCCGGCTTTATGTTCTTATATATCTTCCTGATCTGCATTATTACCTCCGTTTTTGTAAATTTTTTTTTTGCTAATTAATTCTTGTATTTTTTATCTTCGCCAGGGCAAGGGGTTCGGCAAAGGCTGGAGGGCTTGACGGTGCCAACAGCTTTACTTTATACTATCCATCTATTTACTTTCTATTATCTACAGCTTGTAACTATAGCAACCTTATATTATATACTATACTTGTTGCCTGTATATACCGAATGAATTATAACAAATATAAGAAATATTATGAAGATTGCTATTAGCGGTAAGGGCGGCGTGGGCAAGACACTGCTGGCATCGCTTCTTGCCCGGACATTTGCCGGACACGGCTATTCGGTAATAGCCATAGACGCCGACCCCGATGCCAATCTGGCGACGACGCTCGGTTTCCCCGATGCCGATAAGGTGATTCCTATTTCCGAAATGAAGGAACTCATAGCGGAAAGGACGGAAACCAAGCAGGGCAAGTCCGGACTTTACTTCAAGATAAACCCCAGGGTTGATGACATACCGGAGAAATACTCCTTGAAGCACGATGGCATCAGGCTATTAGTTATGGGTCCAGTTAAGAAGGGGGGTACTGGCTGCTATTGCCCGGAGAACGCCTTTTTAGCCGCCCTGCTGTCACACCTGCTTATCGCCAGAGACGAAGTGGTTATCCTGGATATGGCCGCCGGTATAGAGCACCTGGGGCGGGGCACAGCCAAGGCGGTAGATAGGCTGATTGTGGTGGTGGAACCAGGCAGGGTCAGTATAGAGACAGCCTATAGAATAGATAGGCTGGCTAAGGATATCGGCATCGAAAATATTGCCGTCGTAGGTAATAAGATTCACAGCCAGTCGGAAATAGAATTCATAAACTCCAGGCTCAAAGGCTTTGATATTCTCGGTTTTATTCCCTACGACCCAGCGATAGTGCAAGCCGAGATTAACAATCTTCCCCTGCTTGAAGCCAGCCAGAGTATTGCCTCGGCGGTCAGGGGAATCTATAACCAGCTGCTGTCTGGCATTGAGGCATAGTCTGCTGGAATATTTAAAAAGCCATAAATCTTAGGTTAATATAACCAGTTGATTTGGTTGAAAGAGAATATAACTGATAATATAGAAGGGAGATAAATCGTATGGCTAACTTTGATATCACCTCTTTAGACCCGACCAAGCTACAGGACTGGCAGATTGCCGAAGAAGCCGAAAAGCACATGAAGCCCGTCCAGCAAATGGCGGAAGAATGGGGTATTAGAAACGAGGAGCTTCTACCCTATGGGCATTACCTGGGAAAGGTTGAATTTGCTGCCATCGTAGAGCGGCTAAAGGACAGGCCTAATGCCAAGTATATCGATGTCACCGCTATCACCCCCACCCCGCTAGGTGAAGGCAAGAGTACCACAACTATGGGCCTGGTGCCGGGTTTGGCAAAGAGGGGTAAAAATGTATCCGGTGCCATCCGTCAACCTTCGGGCGGGCCTACCTTCAATATCAAGGGCAGCGCCGCCGGCGGTGGGCTTTCACAGTGCATACCCCTGACCCCATTTTCTCTGGGTCTTACCGGTGATATAGATAACGTCACCAATGCCCATAACCTGGCTATGGTGGCGCTGACCTCGCGCCTGCAACACGAGTTCAATAACAGCGATGAGTTCCTGGCTAAAAGAAATCTCAAGCGCCTTGATATTGACCCGCGAAACGTGGAGATGAAGTGGATTATGGATTTCTGTGCCCAGGCACTAAGAGATATCGTCATCGGCATCGGCGGTAAGATGGACGGCTTTATGATGCGCTCCGGCTTTGCCATATCGGTAAGCTCGGAGGTTATGGCTATCCTCTCCATCTTTACCAGTCTCAGAGACTTACGCCAGCGGATGTCTAAAATCGTCGTCGCCTATGACAAGCAGGGTAACCCGATAACCACCAAAGACCTGGAAGTAGACGGCGCTATGACCGCCTGGATGGTAAAGGCAGCTAACCCCAACCTGCTCCAGACTCTGGAGGGGCAGCCGGTGCTGGTGCATGCCGGACCTTTCGCCAATATCGCTGTCGGGCAATCATCCATCGTCGCCGACCAGGTGGCGTTAAAGCTATCCGACTATCATGTCACCGAGAGCGGTTTTGGCGCCGATATCGGTTTTGAGAAGTTCTGGAATATAAAGTGCCGCCTGAGCGGCCTGACGCCAAACTGTGCCGTCATCGTCGCCACCGTCAGGGCGCTCAAGATGCACGGCGGTGGGCCCAAGGTAGTCCCCGGCAAACCCCTGGACGCTTCCTACACGGATGAGAACGTCGGGCTGGTAGAAAAGGGATGCACCAATCTTGTTGCCCATATAGAAACGGTGAAAAAGTCCGGTGTCAACCCGGTGGTGTGCATCAACAGCTTCCACACCGATACCAAAAACGAGATTGCCGCGGCGATGATAATCGCCGAGCAGGCTGGCGCCAGGGTTGCCGTATCCGAGCACTGGCTCAAGGGCGGTGCCGGCGCCCTAGAACTCGCCGATGCTGTTATTGATGCCTGTGAAGATAAAGTGGGCTTCAAGCTACTATATGAGGATAGTCTTCCGATACGCCAGAGGATTGATACCATAGCCAGAGAGGTCTATGGAGCCGATGGCGTCAGCTATTCCGCTGAGGCCCAGGCTAAGGCAGAGCGGATGGAAAAAGACCCCAATATGAAGAATATGGCTACCTGTATGGTAAAAACCCACCTCAGCCTGACCCACGACCCAAGTCTAAAGGGACGCCCCAAAGGCTGGACGCTGCACATCAGGGATATACTGACATATGGAGGCGCCGGTTTTATCGTGCCGGTGGCTGGCGATGTCAAACTGATGCCGGGAACATCGTCCGACCCGGCTTTCCGCAGGATAGATATAGATGTGGAAACGGGCAAGGTCAAAGGCTTGTTCTAGCGAATATGGGAGAGGGATTATGGCGAAGGGTTCGCCGAATAGATTTAACATCCATTTCAACCCGGACAATGTTGATACTACTGCTGAGCCGGGGGCTAACCTGATGGAAACAGCCATTGCCGCCGGGGTACATATCAACGCCTCCTGTGGCGGCGCCGGTGTTTGCGGTACCTGTAAAGTACTGATTAAAAAGGGCAAGGTGGAAAGCACCAGGACAAGCCGTATATCCGACAAAGAATATGAAAAGGGAATCAGCCAGGCATGCCAGTGCCGGATAACCTCTGACCTGATTGTCGATATTCTGCCTGAGTCAAGGATGGAGAAGGCAGTTCTCTCCCGGGAGAAGAAGGAGATAGCATCTCAGGTGCCGATGCCTCTGACTATCGGCTGGCAGTTCAGTCCGCTAGTTAAAAAGCATTTCCTTGAACTTCCAGAGCCAGCACTGGAAGACAACGCCGGCGACCTGTCCCGCCTGCTGAGGGGTTTGAGACAGCAACATCGCCTTGATGACGTCTCGGTGGACTTTGAAGTGTTGCCGAAACTGGCACATGTGCTACGCTACGGTGTCTGGCAGGTTACCGTCACCACCCTGCTGGATGATGCTTCAGGGATAAAGATAATCAATATAGAACCCGGAGATACCAGAGCCAGGCACTTCTCGCTGGCTTTCGATATCGGGACGACTGCCGTGCGTGGTCAAATACTTGACCTGAACCGTGGCAAGGTGCTCGCCCAGGGCATAGACTACAACAAGCAGATAAGCTACGGCGAAGATATCATCAGTCGTATAGTCCAGTCCCAGAAAGCGGGCGGTCTTAAAAAGCTGCAACGGGCGGTCACAACTACCATTAACGTGATGATTAAGGAGATGGTTGAACAGGCGAAGGTCGGGGTTGAGGATATATCCCATATGGTTGTCGCCGCCAATTCGGTTATGATACAGCTCCTGCTCGGGCTTGATCCTAAATACCTGAGGCTGTCTCCCTATGTGCCAACAGTCAATAACGTCCCTCTGGCAAGGGCAAGCCGTCTCGGTATCGAGCTTGGCGGGCATGTCCATCTCTACGCCCTGCCCCTGGTTGCCAGCTATGTCGGCGGGGATATAGTTGCCGGCATTCTCGGCACCGGCATATACCAGAGGGAAAAGGTAACGCTTTACATAGACATCGGCACTAACGGCGAGATGGTAATCGGCAACTCGGACTGGATGGTAACCGCCGCCTGCTCGGCCGGCCCCACCTTCGAGGGCGGCGGCATCAAACATGGTATGATAGCCACCTCCGGTGCTATTGAGGGTTTTGACATCAGCCCATTGGACCTGGAGCCGGTAATCAGTACTATAGGCAATGAAAAACCAAAGGGAATATGCGGCTCAGGGTTGATAAATATTGTCGCCACCCTGCTCAGAACTGGGGTTATCACCCAGAATGGCAGGTTCAATACTGAGCTGTCTACCAAAAGGCTTAGAAAGGGGGATGCCGGCTATGAGTATGTCCTCGCCTGGGCACCGGAAACCCAGATTGGGAAAGATATTGCCATCACCGAGGTCGATATTGATAATCTAATCCGCTCAAAGGCGGCCATGTATGCCGGTTGCCAGACGCTGGTAAAAAGCGTGGGCACCGAGTGCTCCGATATGGAGCAGGTGATTATCGCCGGTACCTTCGGCTGTAACATTGATATTGAAAACGCCATCACCATCGGACTTCTACCCGACCTGCCCCGGGACAGGTTTGTCTTCATCGGCAACGGCTCCCTGCTGGGCGCCAGGCTGACCTCCTTTTCCGATGACTTGCTCCGTGACGGGCAGAAGATTGCCGGTATGATGACTAATATCGAGCTTTCGGAAAACGTTGATTTTATGAATAACTATATAGCGGCTTTGTTCTTACCCCATACCCATGCCGAGGTATTTCCATCGGTAAGGATAGGGAAAGGGTGGGGAAATTGAGCATTTCTATTGCTGTCGCCGGCAAAGGTGGTAGCGGTAAGACATCGATAGCCAGCCTAATTATTCGTTACCTGAAGAAGAAGGGGCTGGTGCCCATTCTGGCAGTAGATGCCGATGGTAACGCCAACCTGGGAGAGAGCCTGGGGCTGGCTTTGGAAGATACCATCGGCTCGGTACTGGCCGCCTTCAACGAGGACAAGATAAGCATACCCAGCGGTCTTACCAAGGGGGCTTACCTGGAACTGAAGCTTAACGAAACAATTGTTGAGAGCGAGGGCCTGGACCTCATCTCGATGGGGAGGGGTGAGGGCACCGGCTGTTACTGTTACCCGAATACGGTGCTGAAGAAGTTTATCGACGAGCTAAAGGGCAATTACGCCTTTATGGTTATGGACAATGAAGCCGGCATGGAGCACCTAAGCCGCCGCACCACGGAGAATATCGATGAACTATTCATCATATCAGACCATTCGGTAAAGGGCATCCGTACTGTGGGGCGTATACTGGAGCTGATAAAGGAGCTTAAGCTGGATGTCAAGCGGCAGTCGGTGGTCATCAACTGCGTCCCCGGGGCACTGGACAGCCACATCAAACAGGAGCTCGGCCAGCTTGGTATTGAACCGATAGCTACTATACCATTAGATGAAGAGGTCTATAGATTCGACCTTGAGAAGAGGTCTCTGCTTGACCTGCCCGATACGTCAATGGCTGCCGTTGCGGTTGAAAAGATGATGAACGCTATACTTGATAGGGATTGATTATTATAACACCGGTAAAGGAGGCAAAATGACGGCACAGATTATAAGCGGCAGTGAAATTGCCAAACAGATTCGTCAGGAGCTAAAACAGGAGATAGCCGAACTCAAGGAGAAGCACAATATAGTGCCCGGGCTGGCTACCGTCCTGGTGGGGGACGACCCGGCGTCTCAGATATATGTCGGCTCCAAAGAAAAGACATGCCAGGCTCTGGGCATCTATTCCGAGAGGTATGACCTGCCAGACAGCACCGACGAGCCAACGCTATTATCGCTCATCGACCGTCTTAATAAAGACCAAAAGATTAACGGCATCCTGATACAACTGCCTTTGCCCAGGCATATCAACGAGAACAATATTATTATGGCTATCGACCCTAAAAAGGATGTTGACGGCTTCCATCCGGTAAATGTGGGTAAAATAATGATTGGCGAACCCGACTACCTGCCCTGTACACCTCATGGCATCCAGGAGCTTCTAATACGCTCGGGGGTGGAGACCGATGGCGCCGATGTCGTTGTTGTTGGCCGAAGTAATATCGTGGGAAAGCCCATCGCCAATATACTTTTACAGAAGAGAGGGGGAGCCAACGCCACCGTTACAGTATGTCACACCGGAACCCGTGACATAGCCTCTCATACCAGGAGGGCGGATATACTCATTGTCGCGCTAGGCAAGCCCAAGGCTATTACCGCCGATATGGTCAAGGAGGGAGTGGTGGTAATAGACGTCGGTGTGAACGAGGTCGGCAGGACAGCCGAGGGCAAGAGAATCCTGGTTGGTGATGTCGATTATGATGCCGTCAAGGAGAAGGCAAGGGCAATTACCCCGGTGCCTGGTGGGGTGGGTCCCATGACCATAGTCATGCTTATGTCAAACACGGTAAAGGCCGCCAGGCTGGCCGCTGGATTAGTATAATACAGGAGGAAGCAATTGGAATACGAGATTGAGAAAAAGGATGCCCCTGGCCGGGGCAAGGTAGATGTGCTCGGGGCAACCTATGAGTCAGGTAGACCCGAGGGTGAAGCCGCCGGGAGGTGGCGGCATAAACTCAGGAACAGAGAGGAGCGGTTAAAGTATCTCGAAGCCGGTGAAAGATACTGGTACGGCAAAGAATGGTTTGGCAGTGAAAAGAGAAAGAACCCGGCCTGAGATAAAGTAGGTTAATAATGGATTTAGAGACGACAAAGATATCATACAGCGGTAAAATCAAAGAGATAACCCTGGGCAAGGGTGATAAAGCGGTAAACGTGGGTGGCGAGACATCCTATCCCTTCCACCTTTTCGAAGGGAAGATGCCCAACCTTCCCAAAATAGCCATGGAGGTGTATGATTCGCCGCCCGATGACTGGCCCGAGGCGGCTCTGGAGCCATTCGCCGGGGTAACCGATGACCCGGTTGCCTGGGCAAAGAAGTGCATCAACGATTACGGTGCCGAGATGATATGCCTTCAGCTACTCAGCACCGATCCGAATGGTCTGGACCGCGGTGCCGATGAAGCTGCCGAAACCGTTAAAAAGGTAGCCGACGCTATAGATATTCCTTTAATTGTCTGGGGAACAGCCAATCACGATAAAGATACCGAGGTTCTCAAGAAGGTGTGTGAAGTCTGCCAGGGCAAGAGCCTGATAGTGGGGCCTCTGGGAGAGGGGGACTACAAGAAGATAGCCGCTTCGGCAATCGGCTATAAGCACACCGTAATTGCCTCAACGCCGATAGATATAAACCTGGCCAAACAGCTTAATATCCTGCTGGACAATCTGGGCGTTCCCGAAGAAAAGATTATAATGGACCCCACCGTCAGCAGTATAGGCTACGGGATTGAGTATTGCTATTCGGTTATGGAAAGGATAAGGATGGCAGCTCTTACCCAGCAGGACGACAAACTCCAGCTCCCCCTGATATGCAATATAGCCAGGGAGTCCTGGAAGGTCAAGGAAGTGAAAATACCGGCTGAAGAAGAGCCAAGACTGGGCGATATCAAAAAGCGGGGCATTTTAATGGAGGCTATATCGGCTATGACCCTGCTTCTGGCCGGTGGCGATGTCATAGTAATGAGGCACCCCGAGGCAATAAAACTCGTCCGGGAAATGATTGCCGAGCTGGCTTCTTGATAGATAGTCCAACGCCCTTAATCGGTGTACTTGCTTGACAAAATAGAGTGATTTTGATTATAATTAGTAATCATTATCGTTAAGATGGAGTTGGCTTACATTCTATGTCTGTTACCAGAAAAACGAAACAAAAGGAAGCGATACTGGAGGTTCTGAAAAGCACCGATAGCCATCCTACCGCCAGCTTGATATACGAGCAGGTAGAGAAGACGATATCGCATATCAGCCTGGGAACTATCTATCGTGACCTTAAAATGCTGGCTCGTAATGGCGAGATACTGGAGATAGATTTCGCCAGCAATCCGAGCCGGTATGATGGCAATACCAGTAACCACTACCACTTCCGGTGCCTGAAGTGCGACAATATCTTTGATATCGATGAGAAGGTCAACCTGGAAATTGACAGGAGAGTAGCCCAGAAAACCGGCTTTGAGGTGCTGTATCACTGTCTGGAGTTTCACGGATTTTGTCAGCACTGCCAGCAAAAGGATTATACAACCTGTAAGGATTCAGTAAAACAGTTAAAAGTTCCGGTCAAGACAAAAAAATAAATAAGTTACGGGAGTTGTGTAAGATGGCAGAAGAGGAAAAGAAGAAGAGTATTGACCCGGCCAGTCTACAGATGATTGCCAAGGCATGTAGCGACGAGATTAGCCTGGCTTTTGACCGAGCGGATGCGCTTAAGCCATGCCCTATCGGCTTGGTGGGGAGCTGTTGCAGTAACTGCGGCATGGGTCCGTGCCGGGTGCCACTGCCCAAGGGTAAAGAAGAGACCCCGGAGGAGAAGAAGAAGCGGCGGGGCATCTGTGGCGCCACTGCCGAGACCATCGCCGCCAGAAATTTTATCCGTATGATAGCCGGCGGAGTCGCGGCTCACTCCGACCATGGCCGTGCCGTAGCCGAGTTATTCATTGCCACCGCCAAAGGTGAAGCCCCTGGCTACGAAATCAAGGACGAACAGAAGCTATTGCAACTGGCGCTTGATATAGGGGTTGAAATCGGCAATCGGAGCAATCAGGAAATAGCCATTGACGTCGGCCAGAAGCTTCTAGACGAGTTCGGCCGGCAGGAGGGTGAAATCCTGTTCCTGAAAAGGGCGCCGTTAAAGAGACAGGAGCTGTGGCGCAAGCAAAAAGTAGCCCCGAGAGGCATCGATAGAGAAATCGTGGAGATAATGCACCGGACACACGCCGGTGTCGACCAGGACTATCACAACTTACTACAGCAAGGGGTCAGAACCGCCATCGCCGATGGCTGGGGTGGCAGTATGATTGCTACCGAGCTTCAGGATGTCCTCTTTGGCACTCCGGTGCCGGTGCTGGGCAAGGTAAACCTGGGAGTAATCAAGAGAGATGAGGTAAACATCATCATTCACGGTCACGAGCCCTTGCTTTCGGAGATGATTGTCGCCGCGGCGCAGGAGCCGGAAATGATAAAGCTGGCTGAGTCCAATGGAGCTAAGGGGATAAACCTGGCCGGTATGTGTTGCACTGCCAACGAGATACTGATGCGTCACGGGGTGCCTCTGGCCGGCAACTTCCTACAACAGGAACTGGCTATCGTCACCGGCGCCGTGGATGTCATGGTGGTTGACGTCCAGTGTATTATGGAATCGCTATCCGATATCGCTCAGTGCTTCCATACCAAACTTGTTACCACCTCCACTAAAGCCAGGATACCGGGCGCCTTACATATCGAGTTTGATGAGCACCATGCCGTGGAATCGGCTAAAGAGGTGGTTAAGACGGCTATTGAAAACTTCCCCAACCGGGGTAGCAACATCAGTATCCCCGATGAGCAGACCGACCTTGTTGCCGGTTTCAGCCATGAGACCATAAACTACCTGCTGGGCGGCCTCTTCCGCTCTTCCTATCGCCCGCTGAACGATAATATAATTAACGGCCGAATCAGAGGGGTAGCCGGTGTCGTCGGCTGTAACAACGCACGGACGCCTCACAACGAGTCCCATGTTGCCATGGTCAAAGAGCTGATAAAGAACGATGTACTGGTGCTCCAGACCGGTTGCAGTGCTATGGCTAGCGCTATGGCCGGGCTCATGGTGCCGGAGGCTGCCGCCGAGTATGCTGGTGATGGGCTGGCGTCAGTATGTGAGGCCGTGGGCATTCCCCCGGTATTACACATGGGCTCCTGTGTCGATAACAGCCGCATCCTGATGGCGGCGACGGCTATGGTCAAGGATGGCGGCTTGGGCGATGATATCAGCGACCTTCCTGTTGCCGGAGCCGCACCGGAGTGGATGAGCGAAAAGGCAATCTCCATCGGGCAGTATTTCGTCGCTTCAGGTGTATTCACCGTGTTCGGCGTCACCTGGCCTACCATGGGCAGTGAAGAGCTGACTAATTATCTGTTTCACGACTTTGAGAAGATATATGGCGGAATGTGGGCTTTTGAGCCCGACCCGATTAAAGCCGCCCATCTCATCATTGAGCACATCGACAAGAAGCGCCAGGCGCTGGGCATCGATAAAGCCCGTGAAAGGGTGCTCTACGATATGGAGATGAGGCGCGAGCTGGACGCGGTCTAACAATAAAGCTGAGAGGAAAGACGAAATATGTCAAAGATTATTGCATCAGCGGCGATTAGAGGTGCTTATAAGATTATCGAGCGGGCTGATAAGAAGTGGCGGCAGGCGATGGACAAATGGGGCGCCAACGAGCCGATAGGCTTCCCCAATACTGCCTATTATCTGCCTATAATCTACGGGGTATTAGGCGTCAAGATTGAGAAGCTGGGTGATATGGGGCAGGTGTTAAAAAGGTGCCAATCTCTTTTACCACCAATGGTGAGGGAGGTGCATCCCCTGCCCTACCTGGCACCAGCCCTTGATGCCGGTATGGCTACCTTCTTCGCCGAGGAGTTGATAGAGGCAATACGGTATCTGGAAGAGCCCGATTTCTATACAAAAACGGAGGGCCCCAGTGACAGCAATATATGGCTGGGCGCCGCCGACGATGTCATCCTCAGGAAGAGGGGTATTGAGTTTGTCGATGGCACAGCGCCTGGCTTTGCCGCTATCCTCGGTGCCGCTCCCAGTAACGAGTTGGCGGTGAAAATAGCCCAGGAGTTACAGCAGAAGAATCTCTATGTCTTTATGTGCGCTGAGAATGGCGGGGAAAGGTTCTCCGAGCAACTGGTCGAGTCCGGGGTGCAGATAGGCTGGCCGACGCGCCTGGTCTCCTTCGGTCCGGATGTCTCTGCCACCGTGTTCGCCATGGGCTTCGCTACCAGAGCCGCCATGTCCTTTGGTGGTATTGAGCCTGGTGATTTCAGGAAAATCCTTATCTATAATAAAGACCGCATCTTTGCCTTTGCCATGCCCCTGGGCTATGTTACCGATGAGTGGTATGCCAACGCTGCTGGAGCCATCAACTACGGTTTCCCGGTTATCGCCGATACCCCGATACCGGAGGTACTGCCTACCGGTATCTGCACCTATGAGCACGTTGTCTCAAATATTCCCCATGATAAGATAGTATCCCGGGCGATTGAGGTAAGAGGACTGAAAGTCGCCGTTACCGAACTGCCGATTCCGGTAGCCTTTGGCCCCGCCTTCGAGGGCGAGAGGGTTCGCCGCGAAGAGGTCTACCTTGAGTGTGGCGGCGGTAAAAGCCCGATGGTCGAGTGGGTCACCAGCAAGGGTATGGAAGAGGTCGAGGATGGTAAAATCGAGGTCATCGGTCCCGAGATAACCGATGTTGAGGGAGGCGCCAAACTGCCCCTGGCGATAGTGGTCGAGATTGCCGGCCGGGAAATGCAGGAGGATTATGAGCCCATCCTGGAGAGGCAAATCCACCACCTGATTAACTATGCCCAGGGCGTGATGCATATCGGCCAGCGTGACATCGCCTGGCTGAGGGTCAGCAAATCGGCGCAGAGTAAGGGCTTCAAACTGCGCCATATCGGCGATATCCTCTATGCCAAGCTACACCAGAACTTCGGCAGAATCTTTGACAAGATCCAGGTAAAGCTCTATACAGAAGAGGGCAAGGTTCGAGAGCTCGTAGCCAAAGCCAAGGAGACCTACGCCATCCGAGATGCCCGCATAGAGGGCATGACTGACGAAGAGACGGATATATTTTACTCCTGCACACTGTGTCAGTCCTTCGCCCCCAGCCACGTCTGCACCATAAGCCCTGAAAGGACAGGCCTCTGTGGCTCATATAACTGGATGGACTGCAAAGCCGCCTATGAGATTAGCCCTACCGGACCCAATCAGCCGGTGCCCAAGGGAGAGACGGTAGATGCCCATCTGGGACAGTGGAAGGGAGTCAACGATTTCATCTTCAAGGCTTCTCGTGGCAAGATAGACCACTACAACTTTTATAGCATCATAAACAACCCGATGACCACCTGCGGTTGCTGTGAATGTATCGCCGCCGTGCTGCCGATATGTAACGGAGTAATGACGGTAAACAGAGAGTATACGGCAATGACCCCCTGCGGGATGAAGTTTACGGCGCTTGCCGGCACCATAGGCGGCGGTTTGAGCACCCCCGGCTTCGTCGGGCACGGCAAGTATAACATCACCCAGAGAAAGTTCTTGAGCGCTGAGGGTAGTATCAAACGGCTGGTCTGGATGCCCAAGAGCCTGAAGGAGGAGATTGCCGAGCGTTTCAATGCCAGGGCTAAAGAAATCGGCATCCCCAATCTCCTTGATATGATTGCCGATGAAACGATAGGCACCACCGAAGAGGAAATACTACCCTTCCTGCAGGAGAAGGGGCACCCGGCACTTTCTATGGAACCGATAATGTAGCTAATGTAGGTTATTTATGCCGCTTACCGGGATAGAGATATTTAAACTGCTGCCCAAGACCAACTGTGGCGAATGCGGGGTGCCTACCTGCCTGGCATTCGCTATGAGCCTAGCCGCCGGCAGGGCAGAACTGTCTGCCTGCCCCTATATCACTGATGAAGCCAGGGAGAAACTGGATGAGGCATCAGCCCCACCCATCAGACCGGTTACTATCGGTGTTGGAGAGCGAGCATTAAAGGTGGGTGGCGAGACGGTTATGTTTCGCCACGAAAAGAGGTTTGAAAATCCGCCCGGACTTGCTATCCTCATCAGCGATACTATGGCAGAAGCCGAGATCGACAGTCGTCTTGAGCGGTGCCAGAAGCTTCAATACGAGAGGGTGGGATTGACTCTCCGCCCTGAGCTGGTAGCGCTGAAGTGCGACTCGGGGGATGTGGCTAAGTTCGAGGCTCTGGTCACCAAGGTGAAGCAGAATAGCGACTGCAACATCATCCTGATGAGTGAAAACCCCGATGTCCTGAAAGCCGGACTTAAAGCCTGCAGTGACCGCAAGCCACTACTCTATGCCGCTACCAAAGACAACGCGGAGCAGGTAGCGGTGCTGGCTAAGGATAGCTCCTGTCCGGTAGCCGCCAAGGCTGATGGGCTGGATGAACTCACTGAGCTGACCTCAAAGCTAACCCAATTCGGTATTAAGGACATAGTAATCGATTCCGGGGCAAGGACCCTGAGGCAGGCATTTGAAGACCAGATTATCATTCGTCGAGCGGCTCTGGAAAAGAAGTTCCGCCCACTGGGCTTTCCGACCATCATCTTTGCCAACGAGATGAGTGACAACCAGATGAAGGAGGCAATGGTTGCGGCTACCTTCATCGCTAAATACGGCGGTATTATTGTGCTATCTGACTTCCAGGGAGAGAGCCTGTTTCCACTGTTGGTGATGAGGATGAATATCTTTACCGACCCACAGCGTCCTCTGGCGACCACGGAGGGTATCTATGAAATCAGTGGTCCTGATGAAAACTCGCCGGTGTTACTCACTTCCAACTTCTCTCTGACCTACTTTATCGTCTCCGGAGAGATTGAAAATAGCCGCGTTCCCTGCTATCTCCTAGTAAGGGACACCGAAGGACTATCGGTTATGACTGCCTGGGCAGCCGGTAAATTCGGCTCCGATACCATAGCTCCCTTCATTAAGAAATGCGGCATCGTTGATAGGGTTAAACACCGCAAGCTCATCATACCCGGTTATATAGCCATCGAGAGCGGCGAGCTGGAAGAAGAACTGCCCGGCTGGGAAATTATGGTTGGACCCAGAGAAGGGGCCCATATTCCAGCCTACCTTAAAGCATGGAAATCGTAAGGAGAGATTATGATACTGGTCGGGGAAAATATAAATATAATGTCGTCGACTATCGGGCTGGCACTGAAGGAGAGAAACCCCGAGCCTATTCAGGAGCTGGCTAAGGCCGAGTCAAAGGCTGGTGTCGATTATCTTGACCTGAATATCGGTCCGGCACGCAAGGTAGGCGATGAGTTAATGTCCTGGCTGGTCAAAACGGTGCAAGAAGTCAGCGATAAGCCTCTATCCCTGGACACGACCAACCCGGCGGCTACCGAGGCTGGCCTGAAGGCTTGCCGGAGGAAGGCGCTAATCAACTCCGTCTCCCTGCAACCGGAGAGACTGGAGAAGATTCTCCCCCTAGCCAAACAATACAACGCCGATATGATAGGGCTCCTCTGGGGGGTGGAGGGGATGCCTCGGGACGCCAACGAGAGGTGTATGCTCGCCGTCGACCTTATCTACAAAGCCAATCAGATGGGTATAGCCAGCGAAAACATCTGGATTGACCCCATCGTCACGCCAATCAGCGTCGAGATAAACCAGGTAAAAGCCTGCTTGGAGTTTATGAGCATGCTCACCGAAATCGCCCCGGAGTGTAAGTCTATCGTTGGTCTGTCCAATGTATCCAACGGCACACCAGCCCACCTGAGGCCCTATCTCAACCGTACTTACCTGATAATGCTTATGAAGTACGGGCTCTATTCAGCTATAGTCGATGCCTTTGATGCCGAGCTGGTACAGATAGCCAGGGGGGAGATGCCGGAGATAGTAAACTTGGTGCACCGGGTAATGGACGGTGACAAGCCCGACCTGGCTTCACTTAGCCAGAAGGAAATAGAGTACGTCAAAACGGTCAGGGTTCTTACCGGGGAGACCCTCTATTCACACTCGTGGCTGGGAATCTAGCCACCATCTATTATGGACAACAAAGTTTTACCGGTACCCGACCGCAGGAACTACCAGTATGGTTATCAGTTTGCCTATAAGCTCGCATGTGAACAGCTAGCCAAGATTAAAGACCTGGAACAGCAGTGCCAGAAAAGCGGTTCCCAGCTTAAGCTGATAGGCGACAGGAAGACAATTATCCTCAGATACATGGGCAGGTCTTACTGGGTCAGCCACCCTGATATAGAAGTCTCCCTGGCGGATAATGAGGAGACGGTTTCACTAAGAGACAGACTGCTGATACTCCACTACCTGAACCGGGCTAAGGGCAGCCCTGTCAGTGGGCAGGCAATCACCTATAAAGAACTACCGGAAGGTATCAACTACGCCTCGAATTTCTCCAAGAGGACGATAAAGCCTCTGCTAAATAATTTTGGTCATCAGCCGGAACGGTTACTTGATGCCGCGGCGGTATTCGGTGCCCATAGAGCGGACTACGGCGATGTAGCCGTCACTATCAATGCCTTCAGCCGAGTACCGATAACCATAGTATTATGGCAAGGTGATGACGAGCTTACCCCTGAGGGCAGTATACTGTTCGACAGCACCATACCCGATTACCTGTCTACCGAGGATATCACCGTGCTCTGCGAAAACTTAGCCTGGAGGTTAGTCTCGTTTCTGAAGGAAAACGGGTAGCCTTTAGAGCAATCTCTAAGGCTAAGGGTATCATTTTTCCTTGACACAAAAGGTATAAAACCCTACTATAGTTATCACAGATTAAAGGGAGATAGGTTTAATGGTAGTAAATATCACCGACCAAACATTTGAAGAAGAGGTAACAAAATCCACACAGCCGGTACTGGTTGACATGTGGGCTCCCTGGTGTGGACCTTGTCGCATGGTTGGGCCGGTAATCGAGAGTCTATCTGAGAAATATAAAGAGAATTTCAAGTTCTGCAAAATGAATGTCGATGAGAACCATAAAATAGCCGCTAGCTATAACGTTATGTCTATCCCTACCCTAATATTCTTTAAGGATGGCCAGGCTGTAGATACAGTTGTTGGTGCCGTCCCGGAAACAGTCCTGCAACAAAAGATAGACAATCTTCTCCGGTAGTTATATATACTATATTACCCTATTCTGGCTCCACTTTACTGCTGCCGGCAGTGGGTAGAACCACCGGCAGTCCGCTCAAGGGGTGGCTATAGATATAGCTACCGGAACCATATACCCTTACTATATTCTCTGCTGTGATTACCTCGCCGGGCTTGCCCTGGCAGTGGATTCTCCCCTTGTATATCAGTATCAATCGGTCGCAGTACTGTGCCGCCAGGTTCAGGTCGTGGAGGGCGATAACGACGGTAAAGCCTTTCTTATGGCATAGACCCTTGATTAAGTCCAGAATCTCAATCTGGCGTCCGATATCCAGATTTGCCGTCGGCTCATCCAGCAGCACGGCTTCCGTTTGCTGTGCCAGGACGCGGGCGATGACTACACTCTGAATCTCCCCTCCCGAAAGCTGGCCTATTCTCCGTTTAGCGAGGTGCTGGGTCGAGGTCTTCCCCATTGCCTCCCAGACGATAGCCATATCCTTTGGTCCCTCATGCTGAAGCAAGCCAAGGTGTGGATTTCTACCCATAAGCACGATTTCAAAGGCGGTGAAGGTGCTGGGCAGAAGTGGAATCTGAGGGACGACGCCCAGTAGACGCGCCAGCTCTATTCTCGGTATCCGTGAAATATTGCGCTCATTGACGAATATACTGCCCGAATGTGGCAGTATCACCCGGCTCAGGGCCTTTATTATGGTCGATTTGCCACAGCCGTTGGGCCCGACAAGCCCCAGCATCTCTCCGTGCCTGGCTTCCAGGGTCATATTTTCAACCACCAGGCTTCGCTGGTAACCAAGGGTAACGTCTAACAGCTTCAGTTCTACCATATCTTCCTCAATAAAGCATTCTGGACCGTCTTCTAAGCAGATACAGAAAGAAGGGTGCCCCGCACAAAGCGGTTATCACCCCTATCGGTATCTCGGAGGGTGCGGCAGCGGTGCGAGCCAGGACATCGGCCAGGATAAGGAAAATGGCACCGCTCAGCAGTGACAGGGGCAGCAGGAAACGGTAGTCCGGTCCCCATATCAGGCGCACGGCGTGAGGGGTAATAATGCCGACAAAACCGATGATACCGACAAAAGAAACGGCGGCAGCGGTGACCATGGTAGCCGTCGCCAGCAGTATCAGCTTCAGCCTTTCCACGTTTATGCCCAGTTGTTGAGCCTGCTCCTCGTCGAGTTGCATTATATTGAGCAGGCGAGAGAATAGCAGGATGATGATTGCCCCGACGGCGACGATGGGCAGGACTATCCATACCTCCGACCACTGGCTCAGAGAGAAACTGCCGGCCAGCCAGTACATGATACCGCGCAACATCTGGCCACTGGTAATAGCCAGATAGGCGACGATAGCCCCCAGCAATGCCCCCAGCGCCACCCCGGCCAGTATCAAGGTGGTTACCGGTACCGTTCTATCCACCCTGGCTAGAAAATAGACAACGGTTACACTGAGCAGTGCGCCGACGAAAGCCAGTATCGGCACCAGCCCGATACCCATACCGGCTCCGCTGACCGGAATCAGGAAGCCGATGACCGCCCCCAGCGCCGCCCCCTGGGCGACACCTATAAGATACGGGTCAGCTAACGGGTTGCGGAAGAGCCCCTGGTAGGTAGCCCCGGCTAACGCCAGGGCGGCACCGACCAGCCCGGCTAATATTACGCGGGGTAAGCGTATATCCAGCACTATCGTCTCAATAGCATTGTCCCAGCTGGGTGTTATGTTAATAAAAGGCAGTCTTGAGATTAGAACCGCGGATGTGGTGGTAAAGGGTATATCCACACTGCCGATAGAGGTGGCAAAGGTTATCACTAGTAGTAGCAGGGCTAAAAGCCCAAGAATGGCAATAATGCGACCACGCCAGCGAGGATAGAGTACGTTTGGCGTTTTGCTGCCCGTGATAGACTGTTGCTTTTGCTTTAATGGCACAGGGACTTCCTTATTATTATCGGTGAAGCGGGGCAATATTGCCCCGCTTCCCACTCTGTTCCAGCTACTCAATACTGCCGAAAAGCTCGGGGTGTATCATTTTAGCCATTAGCTCTAGCCCCTCAACGATGCGAGGTGTCGGCCGGTTGGTCAGGTCGGCGTTTATGCCGTATACCCTGCCGTTAACGATGGCGTCGACCTCGCTCAGTCTGGTCTCGTTCAGGATGGACTGGAGCGATATATCGTCATTAACGATTATCACCTGCGGGTTGATGCTGACGATTTCCTCCAGTGCCAGCGTCGGGTAGCCCTCGCCGCCCACTTCAGCGATGTTGATGCCACCGGCTTTCTCTATCAGCTCGTGGATTCTGGTATCCGTACCCACCGACATTATCGGCTCGTGCCAGATAACATACAGCACCTTTTTCTTCTCTTCTTCGGTAAGTCCGTCGGTCACATCCGTTATCGCCTTAATCTTCTGGCTCATGTCGTCCACAATCTGGTAAGCCGCCGCCTCGGCACCGGTGAGCATACCGATGAGTTTAATGGAGTTCATTACCTCCTGAAGATTATGTGGCACCAGAGCGATAACTGTAAAACCGAGCCGCTCCAGCGCCGGGATAACCTCCTGCTTATGCAAATCCTCGGCTAGTATCAAATCCGGGTTTATGGCGACTATCTTCTCTATATCCACGCCCGAATAACCGCCCACCTTTTCCTTGGCCGACGCCTCCTCCGGGTAGTTGCAGTACTCGGTTACACCGAACACCTTACCCCCCAGACCCAGGGCAAACAGGATTTCAGTATTGCTGGGAGCCAGGGAAACTATCCTGGACGGAGTCCCCTGTATCGTGACCTCCCGCCCCAGGTCATCAATTATGGTCACCTTTTCAACAGTTGTGGTTACCGTTTTAGTATATGTTTCTGTCAGTGTAATGGTCTCCGGTTCGTTGTTGACACACCCGGTGGCAGGAACTGTCAGAATAGAAATAGACAGCAAAAATGATAGCAATAGAAAACTAGTTTTCTTCACCAATACCTCCGATATTTTTATCAAATTTGGGTAAAAAAATCCCTTGCCCCTCCTCGGACAAGGGAATCCTCTCATGTTTCCTCGAACATGATACACCTCCTCTTCCGCGGAGACTCGCTTGCCCGGAGGTGCTGGCGTCCTGGCTTCTGGTAGCAATCTACCAGTCACAGTAGGCGGTACTGCGTCGGATTCTCACCGACTTGCTTTCCAGTTCAGCCTGAAACCCTTCAGGTCCCTCCGGGTGAGCTATATTAAATTGTCCACCTAATCTATAACCTTTCCCTGTTTTTGTCAAGCTGTCTTGTATGGATTATCAGCTAAACGAATAGATTTTCTGATTAAGATATCTAGTTTGTTGTATAAAGTGTGGCTTGATATAATGAAAATAGGTCTTATTTAGTGGAGAATATATCACTTCTGGCAGCTTTCGGTGCTGGGTTGGCTTCCTTTGCCTCGCCCTGCGTGTTACCTTTGATACCGGTATACTTTGCCAGTCTTGCCGGACCGGATATCCTTGAGGTAAAAACAGCCTTCAGCCGGATACCTGTGTTTCTTCACTCCCTTAGTTTCGTGATTGGCTTTTCCCTGGTTTTTGTCATTATGGGAGCTCTGGCAGGACTGGCCGGAGTTACCATCAGCCCCGATTCACCTCTAGTGCGAACAATATCTGGCAGCCTGCTGGTATTTTTTGGATTGTTCATGCTGGCGGCTTTGAAAGTACCGTGGCTGAACTACGAAAAACGTTTGTCTCCATCACTTGGTGCTACCAGTGGCTATCTTCGTTCACTGCTGATTGGTGGAGTCTTTGCCCTGGCCTGGACGCCCTGTATTGGTCCGATATTGGGCAGCGTACTGACACTTGCCCTTAACTCAGATACAGCCTGGCAAGGTGCTTATTTATTAACCATCTATTCCCTGGGTTTGGGACTTCCCTTTCTGATAATCGGCGCTGCATTCGGTTCTATCATCCCACTGATAAAGCGCATCCAACGCTACTCAAAACGGATATATATAGTCAGTGGTGTTATACTTTTATCTGTAGGTATACTTATCCTGACAAATAACCTTACCTGGCTCTATCCATAGATTATAAATCTAAGGAGGCGAATATTATGGATATAAAGCTAAAGACAGGGCTTGTTCTGATAATATTTATATTATCATTGGTAACCGGATGCCATTTGTCGGGCGCAACAGTTGGCAACATAGCACCCGACTTCACGCTGACCGACCTTGAGGGTGACACTGTTACCTTAAGCGACTTGAGGGGTATCCCGGTAATGCTCAACTTCTGGGCGACTTTGTGTGGTCCCTGCCGTAACGAAATGCCCTACATACAAGAAATTTACGAGCAATGGCAGGATAGAGGTCTAGTGATTTTCGCTATTAATAAAGGGGAAGACTTTCCCAAAGTGTATCAGTTTATGCAAAGCAACAATCTTTCCTTTCCGGTACTGCTTGATAGCAACGGTAATGTGTCCTCTAAATATGAATTCCGAGGCATACCGACTACATTATTCATTGATAAAGATGGTATAATTCAGGGGAAGAGAATCGGTTCTTTTGCGAATTCAGCTGAGATAGAAAGCTACTTAGATTTAATAATACCCTAGATATGATTCCTTGTTCTACTCAATAACAATAGTGATAATTAGGAGATAAATTATGGGTGATGTTCTGGATGAAGCCTATGGCATAATGCAGTGCAAGGAGTGTCCCTGGTATAAAACATGCATAATGCCGATGAGGTTTACCGCCGAGGATATACGCCGACAGCTGGCATCCACCCAAGACGCCGATATTTCACAGCAAGCCGACCTGGGTATACAAAACCTAATCTCCAGCATGGCTACCGCCGCCCAGAACTCGATACTGGAGGGCTGTCCCATACTGATTGATCGTCTACGCTCCAGCCCCAGGCTTGCCCAGCGCATAAAGGAGATGATGCAGAACTGGAGCCAGGAAGCCGAATAATAATCCTGTTCTACAGCTTCTTGACCATATAGCTACCCTGTAAGCTATAGCCAAAACCGGAGCGGTAATACTCCCGGGCGCCAACCCCGCTCAAAACGGCGATAATCGGTGCGCCAAACTCACGGGAAGCTATTCGTTCTGCCTCTAATAGTAGTTCCCGTCCCAACCCCTTGTGCTGGGCGGCTGATACATCCCTCTGCCCCAGAGAGACCTCGGGACCATAGACGTGCAACTCCCTTATCAAAGCTAGATTGTTATTTTCTGCCTGCTCCAGTCCAGCTATGGTTTTCGATTGAATCCTCAACCGCAGCAGTCCGAACAGCGTCTCCCTCTCGTCCTCAAAGGATAAGAATATCTCTCGGCCATCCGAAGCCTCGTAGTCCATCCTGATCAGTCGCGGTTGGCCTATCTCCCACCCAGCCATGGCCCTATGGCCATACTCACGACAGCGTATACAGATACACTCCAATTTCCGCTGTTTCAGCACTTCTCTGACTCTTTCCCGTAGCGAGTCCTTCAGCCCGGCGACAATATATTTTGATGGTATGTCCCGTAGTACCCTCGAGATACGGACATATCTGGGTACGATAGACTTGATATCAGCTACTAGGTTAATCATGGTATCATCATCGTAGGGCTGATACCGCCCCTGCCGATACCAGCGTTCCAGCTCGGTGCCGGCTACCACCATGGTGGGGTACAGCTTTAAGCCATCCGGTCGGAAGCGGTCATCGCTGAATAGCTTTGCCGATAGCTCCAGGTCCTTTTCCGGCGTCGAGCCGGGCAACCCAGGCATTATGTGGTAGTGTACCTTGAATCCATGCTCCCTGAGCAGTGCGGTGGTACCGACCACATCGTCTACTTTATGCCCCCGACCAACCGCTTGGTAGATGCTGTCATCCAGAACCTGGACCCCGAGCTCCACCCGGGTGGTGCCGAACTCAAGCATCCTGTCTATCTCCTCCTGACGGCACCAGTCGGGCCTGGTCTCGATGCATAGTCCGACGCAGCGATGACTGCTTGTTTCGTTTAGTCGCTGGGCCTCCTCCAGGTCGGCTGAACCGGTGCCGTTGAGGGCGTCGAAGCAGTCCTCGACGAACCGGTACTGATATTCTACCGGGTAGGCGATAAAGGTGCCTCCCATTATTATCAGCTCCACCTTGTCGGTGGGATGCCCCATCTCGGAGAGAATCTTTAATCTTAGCTCAACCTGTCTACGGGCATCGTAGTCGCACTTGATGGCGCGCAGCACCGCCGGTGACTCCGGTGTATAGCTTTGAGGCGTAGCCGCATATGTCGGGCAGTAGATACACTGTCCCGGGCACTTCATAGGCAATGTCATTACCGCTACCGGGGTAACCCCGGATATTGTCCTGGCGAATTTCTTCATATATACTTCTATCGGGTAGTTATATTTAGTCTAGCAGTTCTGAGGCTTAAGCACCAACTAAAGCACTCATCATATGGCTGGACTGTAATAAAGGCTGGTTTATATGGCAGATGATTTAAAAGACGTATTCAATCAGATAGCCACTGGCTGGTACAGCTTCCGCCACCGCTCTATCTTCGGCAGGGAGCTGACGATGCTGGCTAAACGCTGGCGGGAGGGCAAGCTGCTTAACCTCGGTTGCGCCCATGGACCTGACTTCTTCCCCTTCAGGCATAGCTTTGAGCTCTATGGCGTGGACTTTTCCCCCGAGATGCTCAAGCTCGCCCGGAGGTATGCACAGAAATATAGCTTCGATGTAGCACTGTCATTAGCTGATATCCGATACCTGTCCTATCCAGATAATACCTTCGACTGGGCTATATCCGTGGCTACATATCATCATATAGAGGGAAGTGTAGAAAGACAGGCGGCACTGATTGAACTGAGGCGGGTCTTAAAGCCCGGTGGCGAAGCCTTTATCACCGTCTGGAACAGATGGCAACCCCGGTTCTGGTTCAAGCCGAAAGAGGTATCTGTGCCCTGGCGTCAGAAGAGCAAGACCCTCTACCGTTACTACTACCTTTTCTCTTATGCCGAGCTGGAGAAGGTGGCTAAAAGTGCCGGCTTTAAGGTGGTCAAGTCCTTCCCCGAAAGCTCTTACCGCTATCCGCTAAAGTTATTCTCCAGAAACATATGCCTGCTGGTAAAAAAGAGCGGCTAAACTGGTAGATTTGCCTATCCGAAACCAAGCTGATAATATTATCAGGTATATCTGCAATGGAGTTTAAGGTTTATGAGTAACGAGACAAGTAAAAAGAGGGGGTTCCGACAGATGCTTATCCCGACAATAATAATGGGTGTTATCGCCATCGCCCTCCTCATCTTTGCCTATTACAGGGGTGGTGGGGAGCATATTCTGGGCTTGAAAGCGGCTGGTAACATATTTTTGCAAGTATTGCCGATGCTAATTTTCGTCTTCATTATAGCCGGCGTTATACAGTATATTCTCCCTGTCGATATGGTCGCCAAGTGGGTGGGAGCCGGGTCCGGCCTCAAGGGCATCATTATTGGCACCGTTGCTGGCGGCATTACCCCCGGTGGTCCTATGGTCAGCATGCCCATTGCCGCTGGGCTTCTGCAGTCCGGTGCCGGCATCGGCACCATGGTAGCCTTTATGACCGGGTGGTCTTTATGGGCTTTCAGCCGGATACCGTTAGAGGTGGGTCTGATGGGCTGGAAGTTCACCGCCATCCGCATTGCCTGCACCTTTTTCTTCCCGATAATAGCCGGACTGCTGGCTAATCTATTCTTCTCCAAGGTAAATCTTACCTAGCCGAAAAGATAATCTATATAAGAAAGGTTGAGCTATGCTGGTTAAAATAAAGTGTCCCAAATGCAGTAGCGAGGGTACCATCTCCTTGCTGGAAGCGGATTATCAGGGGCCCTACCGATGCTGGAAATGCAGGGAGATGCTCGTTATTAGATTGGAGGATAATGAGCTCATAAGCTGTGAACCACTGAGCGATGAGGATTTCCAGAAGATGCAGGAAATAGAAGCCCTGAAGAAAAAGTTCAAGCGAGACTAATTATCAGGAGGCGTTATGCCGGTAGTAATTGTCGAGATGTGGCAGGGGCGCACCATCGAGCAGAAGAGCCAGCTGGCGCAGGGTATAACCGATGAGTTTGCCAAAATCGGCATCCCGCGGGACCAGGTCCATATCATCTTTAAGGACAACCCGAAGCATAACTGGGCAACCGGGGGCAAACTTGCATCCCAGGAGACCTAGCGCACAATCTGATAGAGCGATGCCCCCATTTCTCGGAATAGGCTTTCTTCAACCGTTTCAGTCTTGTCTGATATAAAGACTAGTTTATATCATCCACGGTCATTATCACGGCATCCTCTCTGTTATCCAAGTAATAGCCCCTCCTCAGCCCTCTAACGGTAAATCCATACTTGCTGTATAGCTGTCGGGCGATTGTATTTGAGGCACGTACCTCCAGGGTGACGAGGAAGGCTTTTATCTCCATAGCCAGCCCGATAAGAGATATCAGCAGTAGTTCCCCTATCCCCTGTCGGTGATGGGATTGTCTTACGGCGAGGTTGACTATATGAGCTTCATCAGCTATAATCCAGAAACCAGCGAAGCCAACGATGTATTGCTTTCCATTTTTATCTATATCCGCCCCGGTTGGGGTAGTCTTACCCTCTTCATCACAAGCCACGATATAGTGGGCCAGCGGGCTACACAGCTCACGCTGGAGGTTTGCCGGCGGCAGCATAGTCGGGAAGGCTTCCCGGTCAATCTCGGTGACCTGGTTAACATCTCCCTGGCACATCAAACGCACGTAATAAGGCAAGCTCTCCATTATCTATTCTATCTTTACGTCGGCGTAGCGTTCCCACTCGCTGTAGACGCAGCCGCAGTATTGCTGGCGGTAGAGGTTCAGGGGCTTGGTGATACGGCGGCTATCCGAGTATCTCTTTCTGAGGTCGGCATACAGGAAGTCTACCCCCGTCTCCTTAGCTATTTTGTTGCCAATCTCCTGCAGCAGGTTGTGTTTCTGCTGGTGGCTGATGAGGAGGCTGGTTGTAAAAGCATCACAGCCCATCCTTAGTGCGCTTTCGGCAGTCTTCAACAGGCGAAGCTGGAAGCAATACTGGCACCGCTGGGCTTCATTACCGACCACCAGCCGAAAGTAGTCTATAATGTCATAGCCTCCGATTATAATCAGCGGAAATCCCAATATTTTAGCCAGTGATTGCATTGCCTCGAGGCGCTGCTGGTGCTCCATATAGGGGTGGATATTGGGGTTATACCACAGGGCGCTTGTCTCGTATCCCTGCCGCCGCCAGTGTTCAATGGTATATGCGGTGCAGTGGGCACAACAGCAATGAACCAGGACAGAGCCAGCCTTCATAATCCAGTTTGAGTCACCACAGGGTCGGTTGGGGTGGCTTTTCTTTATTATAGGGAAGCCCCAGGTGCTGATACGCCAGGGGGGTAGCTAACCGGCCGCGAGGAGTCCTCTCCAGGAAACCCAGCTGTAGTAGATAAGGCTCATAGACATCCATAATCGTGTCTGCCTCTTCGCTTATTGAAGCCGAGATTGTATCCAGGCCGACGGGGCCGCCATTGAATTTCTCAATAATGGTATGCAGTACCTTGTGGTCTATATCGTCCAGCCCGATAGGGTCTATCTCAAGCTTTGATAGCGCCTCAAGCGCCGCCTTACGGTCGACGATGCCGTCCAATATTACCTGGGCATAGTCCCGTACTCGCTTGAGCAGTCGGTTGGATACCCTCGGCGTCCCTCTAGCCCGGCAGGCAATCTCACTAAGCCCCCCGGCTTCGGCTTCTACCCCGAGTATACCGGCAGAGCGTTTAAGTATCGTTTCTATTGATTTTTTGTCGTAGAAATCGAGGCGGTATACGGCACCGAAGCGGTCTCTTAACGGCGGACTTAGCTGGGCAAACCTCGTGGTGGCGCCGATAAGGGTAAAGGCAGGTAAGCTGAGCCTCAGGCTCCGGGCACCGGGACCCTTGCCGATAACGATATCCAGTGCCCTGTCCTCCATTGCCGGATAGAGCACTTCCTCCACCGCCCGGTTCAGGCGGTGTATCTCATCAATAAATAGGATATCCTGGCTATGAAGGTTGGTCAGTATAGCCGCCAGGTCGCCGGTTCGCTCTATCGCCGGCCCCGAGGTAACCCTGATGCTGACCCCCATCTCGATGGCAATTATGTAAGCCAGGGTCGTCTTGCCCAGCCCGGGCGGGCCATAGAGCAGGATATGGTCTAACGCCTCATCCCTGCCTTTGGCGGCGGCGATAGCTATGTTCAGGTTTTCCTTGACTTTGGTCTGCCCGATGAAGTCGTCAAGGTACCGCGGTCGGAGGCTGTTGTCGAGAGGCCTGTCTTCATTACCGGGCTTGCCTGAGATAATGCGGTCTATCCTCTTTACCCCCAAACATTATGTAAACAGGGCTTGTTCCCCTGCTGGTCTCCCGACCATTATACCATATCACTCTTACGATAGGTCTTAAAAGAAAGAGCCGCCCGTATTAAGCCAGGGCGGCTCTTTGTCCGATAAACTTAGAGATAATGGGATTTATTCTATTCGGCTGACTTAGCCTCGATTTCTGGATTTATAACCTCTTCAGTGCCAGATTCGTTGCTTGTTTCTTTGCCGGCTTCGTCATGGGATTCATCCGGGGGTAGTTGCAGGCTATCGGCACTCAATTCCAGCCTCTTTGCCTCTTCCTCCTCCTCTAATTTACGTTCCGCTTCCTCGGATGCCTCCTTACAAGCCTTGCACCGTGCGGGAATGAGTTTACCGATAATCACATTCTCCTTCAGCCCGGATAGACGGTCAACCTTACCAAAAACAGCGGCTTCGGTAAGAACCCTGGTAGTCTCCTGAAAAGATGCCGCCGCCAGCCAGCTATCTGTGCTTAGAGAAGCCCGGGTTATACCCATAAGCACCGCATGCGCCGTTGCCGGCTCGCCTCCTTCGGAAAGCACCTTGGCGTTGATTTCTTCATAGCGGAACCTGTCTATCAGTTCACTGGTTACCAGGTCATAATCACCCGGAGAATCAATCCGAACCTTGGATAGCATCTGCCGAACGATAACCTCAATATGTTTATCATTAATGTGCACCCCCTGGGAGCAGTAGACCTTCTGAACTTCGTCTATCAGGTAACGCTGTACCGCTTCCTTGCCCAGAACCATGAGGATATCGTGCGGGTTTATAGAGCCATCAGTAAGTTGCTGGCCGGCTTTAATCTTATCCCCATCCTGAACACGAATGCTGGTAGCCGCTGGAACGACATACTCCCTCTCTTCCGTCTCCTCAAACTTGATAGACAGTCGACCATCGTCAATGACTACTTCGCCGGAAACACGAGCGATAACAGGTTCGCTCTGGGTAATCGCCTTCGATGATTTAGATTTATCATCGGTAGGCGGGCTGGCCAGCACGGTGCCTATGTCAACCCATTGATCATTCTTGACTTCTATCTGCCAGCCTTCCGGCAGGGGGTAATCATCGCTGAATATATCGGAGCTGGTAATCTCAATTCGCCTGCCATTGCCTTCGTCAATCACCTGCGCCTCGCCGTCTATTTCGGATATTATTGCCTGTACCTTGGGAGGGCGTGCTTCGAACAGCTCTTCCACCCGGGGCAGACCACTGGTGATATCAAGCCCGGCGACACCACCGGTATGGAAGGTACGCAGTGTCAGCTGGGTGCCCGGTTCGCCGATGCTCTGGGCGGCAATAATACCCACCGCGGTACTGAGGTCGACCGGTCGCCCGTTAGATAAGTCCCGTCCGTAGCAGAGCTGGCATAGTCCATGTCGGGACTGACAGCTGAGAGGAGACCTGGCATAGACGCTTTTTATACCGGCAGAAACAATATCTTTCGCCTTCTGCTTATCAATCATCTCATTCAGGTCAACGATAGTCTCTCCGGTGTCAGAGTTGAAGATTTTACTAGCCGCCAGGCGACCTATTATTCTATCGGCAAACGATGGCAGTAATTCCTTTTCCTTGGGCTCATAAATCCATGTTCCATCCGTAGTGCCGCAGTCCTCCTCTCTGGTAATCACATCCTGGGTTATATCGACAAGTCGTCTGGTGAGGTAACCGCTGCCGGACGTTCTGAGGGCGGTATCCGCCAGCCCCTTGCGGGCGCCGTGAGTCGAGATAAAGTATTCCATGACGCTGAGCCCCTCACGGAGACTGGACTTGATGGGAAAGTCGATAATCTTTCCCGCCGGGTTGGTCATAAGACCTTTTATGCCAGCCATCTGCCTTATCTGCGAAATATTACCCTTGGCTCCGGAGGTAGCCATCATATAGACACTGCCATATTTATTCATAGATGCCGAAATGGCATCGGTAATACGGTCGGTAGTCTCCATCCATACCTCTATAACGCTGTTGTACCTTTCATCCTCGGTGATTAATCCCCGCTGATGCTGGCTTTCAATAATAAGCGTTCTTTCCTCTGCTTCCTCCAGCAGCTTCGGTTTTACCGAGGGCACCTCGATATCACTCATGGCAATGGTAATGCCTGATTTGGTGGCATAGTGGAAACCCAGCTTCTTCAGATTATCCAGCACCGCCGCCATTCCTTCGCTGGTATCAAGCAGGCTGTAACAGTCTGTTACTATCTGCTTCAGTATTGATTTATCAATCGGCTTGTTATAGAAGCCCAACTCCGATGGCAGAACATCGTTGAAGATGATGCGCCCGACGCTGGTCTTTATCCTCTGCCCGTCTCGCTGTACAATCTCAATCTCAGCCCTGAGGTCAACGGCACCGAGCTCATAGCATAGCTTTGACTCTTCAAAGCTGCCGAAGATAGCGCCTTCACCCTTAGCTCCGGGCCTGATAATAGTCAGGTAATAGCAACCGAAGACCATATCCAGCGTCGGCGTTACTACCGGCTCGCCGCAACTGGGCAGCAGCATATTGTTTGTGCTGAGCATCATCTCCCTGGCTTCTTTGACCGATGCTTTGGATAAAGGGACGTGGACTGCCATCTGGTCACCGTCAAAATCGGCATTGAAGGCGGCGCACATCAGGGGGTGTATCTGGATGGCACTGCCGTCAATTAACACCGGCTCAAAGGCTTGTATGCTCAGACGATGCAATGTCGGCGCCCGGTTAAGCATCACCGGCCGCTCCTTGACCACCTCCGTCAGGATATCGTATACTTCGGGCTTGGCTTTTTCCACCTGCCGGCGGGCGCTCTTTATATTGGATGCCAGCCCTTCAAGCCACAACCGATGCATAACAAAAGGCTTGAACAGCTCCAGAGCCATACGCCTGGGTAGCCCGCACTGATGTAGCTTGAGCTCCGGGCCAACCACGATAACCGAGCGTCCGCTGTAGTCCACCCGCTTGCCCAGCAGGTTCTGGCGGAAGCGTCCCTGCTTACCCCGCAGCATATCCGATAGTGACTTTGCCTTGTGGTCGCCGCTGATGGCAAAAGCCCTGCCCCGCCTGCCGTTATCGATGAGGGTGTCCACAGCTTCCTGGAGCATTCTTTTCTCGTTGCGAATGATTATTCCCGGCGCTCCGATTTCTATCAGGTGGCGCAGGCGGTTGTTGCGATTGATAACCCGGCGATAGAGGTCGTTGAGGTCGCTGGTGGCAAAACGTCCGCCGTCAAGCTGAACCATAGGACGGAGGTCAGGAGGTAGTACCGGCAACACGGTGAGAATCATCCATTCCGGTTTGTTGCCACTGCGACGGAACGCTTCTACCAATTGCAGTTGCTTGCTCGCTTTCCGGCGACGCTGTCCCGACGAGGAATGGGTCTCCTGGATCAAGCGGCTTCGCATTTCGTCAAGGTCAATATCCTTAAGCAGTTTGATAATAGCTTCGGCCCCCATCTCAGCGGTAAAGATATGACCGTATCCTTGCTTCAGTTCCTGATACTGGGTTTCGGTAAGCAGAACGCCCTTCCTCAGGTCTTTGAGCTGTTCCAGCTTGTTCGGCAGATCTTCTTCAAGCTGGAGCTTTTCGTTTTCAAAATTACTCCGTAGCTGGTTCACCTCTTCTACTGTCGCCTCTTGTTCCTCTATATCGTTTATTCTGGCTTCTAGCTCAGACTTGCGCTTGGCTATCTCCAGCGATGTCTCCTCCTCCAGCTTCTTGATTTCCTCCAGCTGGGCATCAGTATCTATGGAGGTAACGATATAGTGGGAAAAGTAAAGGACACGCTCCAGGCTTCGGGCCGAAAGGTCGAGCAACAGTCCCACCCGGCTGGGTATGCCACGGGCAAACCAGATATGGCTTACTGAACACGCCAGTTCAATATGCCCCATCCGCTCCCGACGAACCTTGGAGCGGGCTATCTCAACACCGCATTTATCACAGATTATCCCTTTGAACCGTATACGCTTATATTTGCCACAGGCACATTCGAAATCCTTTGTCGGGCCAAAGATTCTCTCGCAGAAGAGGCCATCCCTCTCCGGTTTCAGCGTGCGGTAGTTGATTGTCTCTGGCTTGGTTACCTCACCATATGACCAGCTTAGAATCTGCTCCGGTGATGCCAGCGAGATACGGACAGCATCAAAATCGTTGACTTCAAGCATTATTTTCCTCTACCTCTATTTCAGTCATATCAGAGGCTATGTAGGTTGAGTCATCGATAGCCTCAAGCCCTGCTTCGGCTTTGGGCGCTTCCCTGATCTTATCGGCTTGAATCACCCTCTCTTCTTCGTTTATCACCTCAATAGCCAATCCCAGGCTTTGTAATTCCTTAACCAGAACCTTGAAGGACTCCGGGACACCGGGTGGCAGGATATCTTCACCCTTCACTATTGCTTCATATGTCTTGGCTCGCCCGGCGACGTCATCCGACTTTATCGTCAACATCTCCTGAAGGTTGTGAGCCGCTCCGTATGCCTCCAGCGACCACACCTCCATTTCACCGAAACGCTGGCCACCGAACTGCGCCTTACCGCCCAGCGGTTGCTGGCTTATCAGTGAGTAGGGGCCGGTAGCCCGGGCGTGCACTTTATCCTCAACCAGGTGAATCAGTTTCATCATGTATATATTGCCCACCGTCACCGGCTGGTCGAACAGTTCACCGGTACGGCCATCGCGCAGTAGAACCTTGCCGGTGATAGGTGACGGCAGATTCCTTTCGAAGGCGACACGGTCGGCAGTATCCTCCAGCTCATCAAGGCTGAGTTCCCGGCTGTCTGTACCCAGCTCTTCAAGCCACAGACGCAGGCAAACCTCTCTTGCTTCACCCCGGAAGTTGTCACTGAATACCCTATCGCCGTCATAGCCTTTGTTTCTCACCCACTCTTTAGCCAGTTCCGTTTTCAGTGATGCCCGATTGCTATCTGGTTTAATAGTAATGGCACCGGCTTCTCTTGCCAGCCACAGCCTGGCCAGAGCATCCTCGATGTCAACATCACTGGCACCATCAAAGATGGGGGTAAGCACTTTGAAACCGAGTAATTGGGCTGCTGAGCCGAGGTGTGCTTCCAGAACCTGCCCGATATTCATCCTTGACGGAACGCCTATCGGGTTGAGGATGATATCTACCGTCGTGCCATCGGGCAGGAAGGGCATATCACAAGCCGGGGCGATGATAGAAATAACACCCTTATTGCCGTGGCGCCCAGCCAGTTTATCACCCACCGATATAGCCCGCTTCTGCGCCACCCATACCTGCACCCACCGATTGACCCTGACTGGTAATTCGGCGCCATCATCGCGAGAAAACACACTCACGTTTATGACCTTACCCCACTCACCGTGAGGCATCCTGAGCGAGGTGTCTTTAACCTCGCGGGCTTTCTCGCCGAAGATAGCCCGTAATAGCTTTTCCTCAGCCGATAGCTCGGTCTCCCCTTTGGGAGTTATTTTACCGACCAGTATATCTCCCGGGCCTACCTCGGCTCCGACCCTGATGATTCCATATTCATCAAGCTCTCGCAGGCTTTCCTCGCCAACATTGGGTATATCACGGGTAATTTCTTCGGGTCCTAACTTGGTGTCCCTGGCTTCAACGTCGTGCTTGGAAATATGAATGGATGTGAATTTATCTTTCTTGACCAGGTGGTCGTTTATAATTATGGCGTCCTCATAGTTATAACCGCCCCAGCTCATAAAGGCACAGACCACATTTTGCCCCAGAGCCAGCTCTCCCTGCTCTGTAGCTGAACTGTCAGCCAGAACCTGCCCCGTCTCTACTCTCTGCCCCTTACTTACCACAGGGTGTTGATTGATACACGTCCCCTGATTGGTGCGGACAAACTTCATCAATGGGTAAATATCTTCTTCGCCATTGTCATTGGTAACGACAATTTGCGAGCTGGTAACCGAGGTTACCGTCCCCGGGCATTTGCTGAACAGCACCTGCCCGCTGTACCGGGCGGCTTCGCTTTCCATTCCAGTAGCTACCAGGGGTGCCTCGGGACAGAGCAGGGGCACAGCCTGTCGTTGCATATTGGCTCCCATCAGAGCGCGGTTGGCATCATTGTGCTCAAGGAAGGGGATTAGCGATGCTGCGACGCTGAATATCTGCTTGGGTGATACATCCATATAATCAATCCGCCCGGGCGACACCAGCAGATAGTGGTCACCCAGTCTGACTTCAACCTTAGCGTCTACAAAATGATTGTTCTCATCCAGCCGTGAATTGGCCTGGGCAATAATATGCTTGTCTTCTTTATCTGCCGGCAGGTAGACGATATCGTCGGAAACAAAGGGCACTATCTTTATAGCTCTTGAAGGAAGATGGGAAAGCTTTTTAGCCAGCTGGGGGGTAATGACGACTCCCGCTTTGGCTATAGTCTTACCATCATCGTCGGTTACTGCTTCCCGAATCGTTCTGCCAATAAGCCTTTCATCGGTGTTATCCATCTCATTGATAACCCTGCGGTACGGCGTCTCAATAAAACCATAGCTGTTTATCCTGCCGTAGGTGGCTAATGAGCCGATGAGGCCGATATTGGGGCCCTCCGGCGTCTCGATGGGGCAGATTCTACCATAGTGAGAATAATGGACATCACGAACATCGAAGCCGGCACGCTCCCGGGACAGACCTCCGGGACCCATCGCCGACAGACGGCGCTTGTGAGTCAGCTCGGCAAGGGGGTTGGTCTGGTCCATAAACTGCGATAACTGCGATCCGCCGAAAAACTCCCTGATAGCTGATACTACCGGCCTTATGTTTACCAAGGTGCCCGGGGTAACTATATCAGTGCCGGTAATACCCATACGCTCCCTGGCTACCCTCTCCAGCCGCACCAGCCCGACCCGGAACTGGTTCTGGATAAGCTCGCCAACGGTGCGTACCCGCCTGTTCCCAAGGTGGTCGATGTCATCGGCGGCTTCATACCCATTGCTAACCATAATAATACGCCTTACTATCTCTACAATATCCTCTTTGGTTAATGCCCGTTCCTCATTTTTGATATTACCCTCGAACCCCAGCCGCTGGTTGAGTTTATAGCGGCCGACAATTCCCAGGTTATAGTGTTTGGGATTAAAAAACAGGTTGTTTAATAATTTTCGGGCATTTTCGATATTGAGCGGGTCTCCCGGGCGCAGTTTTCTGTAGATATCAAGCATTGCTTCCGATTCGTCTTTGATTAAAGGGTCTCTTTCCAGCGTCGACTGGATAAAATGACGGTCTGGAGAGGTGTCCTCTCCTGAGAACAGTTCGTGAAGTTGCTCGTCACTGCCGTAACCTATAGCTCGCAAGACCGTGGTAACCGGAATCTTGCGCTTGCCGTCTATCTTGACCGAAATCACTTCCCGGCTACTGGTCTCAAATTCAAGCCATGCCCCACGGCTGGGCACCAGATTAGCCCGGCATAGCCTGCGGCCGGTGGCGGCATCATCTTCAGCGGTAAAATAGATACCCGGAGAGCGGAGCAACTGGCTGACCACCACCCGCTCCGTTCCACTGGTAATAAATGTCCCCTTAGCCGTCATCATGGGGATATCGCCGAAGAAAAGGTCGAAGGGCTCTTTTATTTCTCCAGTCCCTTTGACCAGTAGCCTTGCCTTAACATACAAGGGAACAGAATATGTATGCTCACGTTTATAGCATTCCTGCTCGGAATATCGCGGCTCGCGGAACTCGTAGCCGATAAATCTTAGCTCCAGGCGATTGCCGGTAAAATCCTTTATAGGTGATATTTCCTCAAGTAGCTGTTTTATCCCTTCCTCTTGAAACCACTGGTAAGAAGATAGCTGAACTTCAATCAGATTCGGCACGTCTAATATCTGTGGTAACCTGGAATAGGACCTTCTTTCAATAGCAGGCTTCTCACTGCTTGGGGGGACTGGTGATTCTAATAACATCCTGTCTCCTTAAAGTAATGTGGGATTAAATAATAGATTAAGCGCTAACACAAATAACAATGCGTGACCTTCTAAGGGACACAATAAGGTGAATTAAAAAGAGGCATAATCGCAAACAATTATGCTATCATAAATATTATTTTTTGTCAAATGTCTTCAACTTCTATTTTACAGAGGTATTTAATTATTAGCAAAACTTTACACAGCAGACCGATACCGTTATAATCTAATCCAAACATTCAGCAGGGCGTTTATTGGCGGTTTCAGGCGTCTAATAGCTTACTAGGTCTGCAACCGCATTACTTTATTACTACTGTAAAATCGGGTTTTATTATGTCAGTAGAGGAAGAGTTAGCCTGCCTATCGCCAACGAAGGACATGGTGCTGACCGTCGGCGTCTTCGATGGAGTTCACCTCGGTCATAAACACCTGCTGGCTGAGCTTGTTGGGAAAGCTAGGCTTGAGAGCTTGATTAGTTGTGTGGTCACCTTCCGTCAGCACCCCCAGAGCCTGTTTGAGCCCCTTTCTAATCTGCAAACCCTGACCAGCCTCCCCCAGAAAATCAAACTACTAAAAGACGAGGGGATAGAGGTTATAATTACCCTGAACTTCACGCTGGAACTGGCTCAGATCGGCATCCAGCAATTCATCGGACTGCTAAAAAAGTATCTCAAAATGCGCGGTCTGGTGGTGGGGCCTGACTTTGCCATGGGGCGTAACCGGGAAGGCGATATAGATACCCTCCACATTCTGGAAAAGAGTATGGACTTTAACCTGACAGTAATACCCCCGATTGCAAAAAACAACGAACTGATAAGAAGTACCACTATCAGAAACGCTCTAGCCCAAGGCGAAATGAAAAGGGTTCATGATATGCTTGGTCGCTACTTCAGCCTTGAAGGCCGCGTAATCGCTGGCAGTGGGCGGGGCGAAGAGCTAGGTTTCCCCACCGCCAATATTGACATCGACCCTCTGCAGGCACTACCGTCAGATGGTGTTTACGCCACCCTGGCTTATATCGACGACCAGCCCCGCCAGTCGATAACCAATATTGGCGTTCGTCCTACCTTTGGCGAGACGGAACGTGCGGTAGAGGTATACATATTTGACTATGACGGCGAGCTATACCGCCGCAACCTGAAAGTTGATATAATAGAGAGACTTCGCAGCGAGCAGAGGTTCGCTACCGCCGACGAACTGGCAAAACAAGTAACTGAGGATATAAGGGGGGCAAGGGCTGTATTAAGCCGCCTTGGCAGTGAATGAATACGGGTGCCAACAAATCGTCTGACCTGGATATTGAACGACTACTGCGGCGGGGTGTTGCCGAGGTTATCGTCGAAGATGAGCTGTCAGAACTGCTACGCTCGGGTAAAAAACTGCGGCTTAAAGAAGGTTTCGACCCCAGCTTCCCCGATATCCATCTCGGGCATATGGTCACCCTCAAAAAGCTGCGTCAGTTCCAGGAGCTGGGTCATCAGGTTGTTCTCATTGTTGGTGACTGGACTGCCCGTATAGGCGACCCCAGCGGCGCCTCCGTTACCCGGCCGATGCTCTCGGCAGAGCAGGTAAAGGTTAATGCCAAGACCTATATGGAACAGTTCTTCAAGATTGTTGACAAGGGTAAAACCGAGGTTCGCTGGCAGAGCGAGTGGTTCGACAAGTTCGGCCTCAACGATGTTTTTCAGCTCACCAGCAAGTTTACAATAGCCCAACTACTGGCACGGGACGACTTCAGTAAAAGGTACAGTTCCGGCTGTCCCATCACCATGACCGAGTTCCTGTATCCCCTGCTCCAGGCCTATGATTCGGTAGCTATAGAGTCCGATGTCGAGTTTGGCGGCACCGACCAGAAGTTTAACCTGCTGGTCGGCCGCGAGCTACAGTCAACGGTGGGGCAGCTCCCCCAGCAGATACTGATGGTACCCATCCTCATCGGCACCGACGGAAGTAAGAAGATGAGCAAGAGCCTGGGCAACTACATCGGCGTCGCCGAGCCGCCCGAGCAGATATACGGCAAGCTGATGTCCATCCCCGATAGCCTTATCATGGACTACTTTGAACTGGTGACCGATGTTTCCGACCGGGAGCTGGAGCAATTCGGGCAGGAGTTAGAGCATGAAAAAGTTAACCCGATGGAGCTGAAAAAACGTCTGGCAAGAGAGGTTGTCAGCCAGCTATACAGCGAAGAGGCAGCAATCTCAGCCGGTGAGCACTTCGCCAGGGTCGTTCAGAACAAAGAGATACCCGATGATATAAAAGAGTATCATTTTAGCCTTAGTGCAGGCATAGATATCAAAGGACTGCTTACTGCCACCCACCTGGCTAAGAGCCGTAGCGAAGCCAGTCGATTAATAGACCAGGGGGCAGTCAGCATCGATGGCAGGAAGGTAACCGATAGCCCTGTAGAATTAAAAAACGGTAGCATAATCAGAGCCGGCAAACGCCGTTTTGCTAAAATCGTCAATTCGGATATAATTAAACAATCACATAAAGGAACTGATAAGTAATGACCAATCTGCGCATCCCCGGCCCGACCCCCTGCCCCGATGAAGTCCTCAAGGAAATGAGCCGGCAGATGATAAACCACCGGGGTCCCGAGTTTGCCCGAATACTGAACGATGTTACTGACAAGCTGAAACAGCTCTTTCAAACCAGGAACGATGTCTTTCTGCTCACCGGCTCGGGGACGGGCGGCTTGGAGGCAGCGGTAGTCAATACACTGTCTCCTGGGGATAAGGTATTATCGGTCTCTATAGGCGTTTTCGGGGACAGGTTTGCCGCTATCGCCAAGCAGTTCGGCGCCGAGGTAATACCCCTCTGTTCTGAATGGGGCAAAGCGGCTGATATAGATGAAATCCGCCAGGCGCTCAGAAAAGAGCCGACAATAAAGGCGGTATTGGTCACCCACAACGAGACCTCCACTGGCGTCACCAACGACCTGGCTAAAATCAGCTCGTTAGTAAAAGAGTTCGACAAACTGCTTCTTGTCGACGCCATCAGCAGTCTGGGCTCAATCGAGCTACCGGTTGACGAATGGCACTGCGACGTTACCGTTACCGGCTCTCAGAAAGGGTGGATGGTGCCGCCGGGGCTGGCTATGGTCGCCGTAAGCGAGCCAGCCTGGAAGGCTAACGCCAAAGCCATGATGCCGCGCTTTTACTGGGACTTCGCCAAAGCCAAGAGCTATCTGGAGAAAGGGCAGACGCCATGGACACCGGCTATCTCCGTAGTCTTCGCTCTTTCGGTAGCCCTGGATATAATGCTCAAGGAAGGACTCTCCAGTATTATAGATCGACACGCTCGCATGGCTGAGAAGACACGCAACGGGGTCAAGGCTCTCGGCTTAAGCCTCTTTACCGAGGAAGGCTACGCTTCCAACACGGTTACCTCAATAGCCGCCTCGGACGGGCTTGATGTCAAGAAACTACTCCGCATCCTGAGGGAGGAGCACCAGACCGTTCTCGGCGGCGGTCAACAGCACCTGTCGGGTAAAATCTTCCGCATCGGTCACCTGGGCTGGGTAACTGAAGAGGATATCGACAATGTTCTCAAGGCACTCAAGATAGCCCTGCCACAGGCGGGATTCAGGAGCACGAAATAGTATGAAGGTCTTAGTTGCCGACCCCATCGCCCAGGAGGGCATAGATATCCTTAGTGAATGCGCCCAGGTTGATGTGAAAACAAACCTGAAGCCGGAGGAAATAGTAGCCATAGCCGGCGACTACGAAGCCATTATCGTACGCAGTCAGACCCGTGTCACCGCCGAAATTATCAAGGCGGGCAAGAAACTCCAGGTCATCGGCAGGGCTGGCGTCGGGGTGGATAATATAGATATAGACGAAGCCACCCTGCACGGCATCATAGTGGTCAATGCCCCCACCGGCAATACCATATCAGCCGCCGAGCATACCATCGCCCTGATGCTGGCTCTGGCACGGCATATTCCATCGGCTAATGCCATGCTCAAGTCCGGTGTCTGGCGACGGGCTGACTTTATGGGCACCGAGGTAAAGGGCAAAACTCTGGGCATAGTCGGACTGGGCAATGTCGGCTCTGATGTCGCCAGGCGTGCCAGGGGGTTGGAAATGAAACTTATTGCCTACGATCCCTTTATATCCGCCGAACTTGCCCAGAATCTACAGGTGGAGCTCTTTCCCCTGGAACAGCTATTAAAAGAATCGGACTTTATCAGCTTGCATATTCCGCTTACAGAGTCAACTAAAGATTTAATCGGCACCAAAGCACTGGCTATGGTCAAGCCTGCGGTGCGTATAATCAACACCGCCCGCGGCGGACTGATTGACGAAGAAGCCCTGGTAAAAGCGATAAACGAAGGCAGAGTGGCTGGCGCCGCCATCGATGTCTTCTCCAGGGAGCCGTGTACCGAGAGCATCCTATTTGAAAATGACAGGATAATAGTCACCCCCCACCTCGGCGCTTCCACCACCGAAGCTCAGGCTTTAGCCGCTACCGAGGTAGCCAAGCAGGTCGTCGATGTCTTCAAAGGACAGCCAGCCAGGTACGCCGTTAATGCTCCGTTCATCTCGGTGGAGGCACTGCCGGTGCTGGTGCCGTTCCTGAAGGTAGCGGCTACCTTGGGTAGTCTGGTCAGCCAGCTTGCTGAGGGGCAGATGAAGAACATCCATATAAAATATAACGGTGAGATTGCCAACTACGATACCAACACCCTCAAAGCTGTTATCCTGGGGGGATTGCTCAAGGAAATAACCGAGGAAAGGGTCAACCTGGTCAATGCCAACCTGGTTGCCGCCCGGCGTGGCCTCAAAGTGGTGGAGCAGAAAGAGGCTACCTGCGAGAACTACGCCAACCTGATTACCGTTGAGGTCGTTACCAGCGAAGGCGCCACCACTGTTTCCGGCACCGTCCTACGCGGGGAGTCCCACATCGTCCAGATCGATAACTACTGGATTGATATCGTGCCTACCGGCGGCTACTTCCTTTTCAGCGACCACCGTGACCGCCCCGGTCTCATCGGAGCTGTTGGTAAAATAACTGGCGATGCCGATATAAACATAAGCTATATGAACCTGAGCCGGCTTAAACCAAGGGGGCAGGCACTTATGATACTGGCTCTCGACGAAGCTCTGCCCGAGGAGCACCGGCAACAGATATTGGCCTTGCCCGATATTGACACCGCCAAACTAGTCAAAATGTAAGGCAAAGGTTAAGGCTATCACCGCTGAAACGACGCCCTATTAACCAGTAAAATATAACATCTGGAGTAGTAAACGACTATGAGAATCGGAGTTCTGGCTCTACAGGGTGGTTTTATAGAGCACATCAATATACTGGAGAAGCTAGGGGTAACGGCAAAACCGGTCTATAAGCCCGATGAACTCGAAGGTATTGACGGGCTTATTATCCCCGGCGGTGAGAGCACCTCCATGTTGAACCTGATGAACGGCTTTAATATATTTGAGCCGCTTAAAGAGAGGGCTCGAGACGGGCTACCGGTTATGGCGACCTGCGCCGGCATGGTGTTGCTGGCTAAGGAGGTTTCCAATCCCGACATGGAGACACTAGCGCTTATGGATATATCGGTAAAACGCAACGCCTTCGGCAGACAGGTTAACAGCTTTGAGGCTAGCATTGATATACCTTCGTTAGGTAAAAAACCTTTTCCGTCAATCTTCATTCGCGCCCCGCTGATTGAGTGCGCCAGCCCTAATGTAGATGTGTTGGGTAGCCTGGGTAATGGGGCTACTGTTGCTGCCAGACAGGGACGGCTACTGGCGATAGCCTTCCACCCTGAGCTTGGCCAGGATACGAGGCTTCACCGCTACTTTCTAGAGATAGTCGCTGACTACCTGAAGAAAGAAGAAAGTAAGAGCGTTCCTGAAGCAGCTATACCAGCCGATTGAGTACCAGCCCCGACGGTAGCTTGGGGTAAAAATAGGTTGATTTCCTGGGCATACGGTCGCCGGCATCGGAAATGTCCTTAATCCTTCGGCTATGTACCGGGCTTATTATAAACGCCAGCTGGTGTTCCTGTTTTAATACCTGTTTAACTGCATCCCGATGGTCATAATTATAGGAGATCTTAATCTCTTCCTCGCTGCTTAATCCCAGCAACTCCTCCAGTATAACGTGGTCAACGATGCTGACATCAAGCCTTTTATACAGCGCGGAGTAGAAATAGGGCATCATCTTGCTGGCGCTGGCTAAGTCCCGCAGTGTAAGCAGTAAAAGATTTTCATCTCTGAGACCGAACAGGAGCAGTCTTATCTCGCTTTCATCGGCAAGTAATCCATCAACTCTTTTCCATATATCGGGTAGACTCAGCGGCATCTCCTCGATATCAAAAAAAACCCTCAATTTATCTTCCAAGCCAGCCAGTTTCGACGACGGCATACCACGAATAAGGCGGTGCGGCGGCAGTATGACCAGGCCCGGGTCGTCAAAATCCACCAGCGACATAAGGGTATAGTTAAAGGCACTATCTTCTGATACCGTCGAGTGAATGGTACGCTGTTCTCGCTGGTAGATAAGGGCGCTCTCGTAGCGATGGTGGCCATCGGCTATATAGAGCGGTTTTTCGGCAAAGAAGCCACGGATTTCATCAATAACCTGAGGGCTGGTAATCGGCCAGACCTTGTGCCTCTCCGTATCGTAACCTTCGATATTTATTATCGGCTCGCCCAGCTCCTGAGCATTAACTAGTGAAGAGATATACTGCTCCTGGTCTTCAAACATGACCAGTATCGGGCTGGTATTAGCTCTCAGTGCCCAGAGCAGGCTTATCCGGTCGCTTTTAGCCTCAGCCAGCGTGCCCTCGTGAGGACGGATAACATTCTTGTGCCACTCCTCCAGCCTGACCCGGGCGACCAGACAGCGGCGCTTGTATTCCCTGCCCTTGTGTATAAAATAGTGGTAGTGGAGATAGATGGTCGGTGTCTCGTCGGTGATGAAAACCTTCTTCTTCAGCCATTCTTCCATGGTGCTTGCCGAACGGGTATATTTGTTGTCCATTGTCGAGTCCTGCGGTAACTGCCGGCCGTGCTCTATGCGGATGAAGTTGTACGGGCTACGACGATACAGCTCCTCCTCCATCTGGGGGGTAATAATGTCATACGGGGGGCAGATAACCGATGACAGGTCTTTGACTATCGACTTATTGTAGCGTACGCCAGGAAAGGGCTGGACTTCAGCCATGCTTAACAATCTCCAAATCTATTTTATTAGTTCTAGCAGTTCAATCTCGCTGATTTGCCTGATGCCCATGCTCCGGGCGCGTGCCAGCTTGGAGCCAGGCTCGGCGCCGACCACCAGATAGTCCGTCTTACTGGTGACATCGCTCTTGGCACTGCCTCCGAGGGCTCTTATCCTAGCCTCCGCCTCCTGCCGGGATAGGCTATCCAGCCGACCGGTAACAACAAACTCCTTACCTTCGAGTGGTAGCTCGCCCGTCTTCGCTTCTTTTATCTTCGTTAACACCTCAGCCGTCTCCAACTTTTTTATTATCCTCTGATTTTCCTCGTTCTGGAAGAAGGCGATAATGCTGTCGGCAATCTTGGGGCCGATGGTGTCTATGGCGACAAGCTCCTCTCTGGTGGCAGTGGCCAGGCTATCTATACTGTTAAAGTGCTTCGCCAGCAGTTCAGCCGTTTCCTCGCCGACGTGACGTATACCCATAGCATAAATAACCCTGGCTAGCGGCCTCTCTTTGCTCCTCTCAATTGCATCAAGGAGGTTATCTACGCTCTTTTCCGCCATTCTGTCCAGATTGAGAAGCTCCTCCCTTTTAAGGGAATACAGTTCGGCAAAATCGTTAACAAGACCCTCCCTTGATAGAATGACGCTCATTTTTTCGCCGATACCCCTGATGTCCATAGCCCCCCGGGAGGCGAAGTGCTCAATGCGCTGCTGCCTCTGGGCGGGGCAGGCGGCGTTGGGGCAGTAATACATTACCTCGCCTTCGGGTTTAAAGATTTCAAACTGGCACTCCGGGCATTTTCCATCTATTTTTTCATACAGGCTGAATACTTTAGCATCTTTGGGGCGTTTACTCAGCACCGGGCCAATTACCTGAGGTATGACATCCCCCGCCCGCTGGATGATGACGGTATCTTTCTCACGTATATCCTTGCGCCTTATATCGTCCTCGTTGTGCAGAGCGGCTTGCTTTATAGTCACGCCGCCGATCGATACCGGCTCCAGCACGGCATAGGGGTTCATAGTGCCCGTCCGCCCGACGCTTATCTTTATCTCTTTCAGCTTTGTATTGCCCTGCACTGCTGGAAACTTGTAGGCGACAGCCCATCTCGGCTCGTGGCCGATACTGCCCAGTTTTTCCTGCAAATCCAGCTGGTTCACCTTGACGACGATGCCATCGGCTTCGTAAGGCAGCCTTTCTCTTTCTTCAAGCCAGCTATTGTAGTATTGTTCAACCTGCCCGATGGTGCCAAGCAGCCTGTTGTTGGGATTTACCTTGAAGCCGAGCGACTTCAGGTATTCCAGTGTTTCCCAGTGGCTTGACGGGATTGCCTTGCCTTCGGCATAACCGAGCATATAGATATAGATGTCCAGCGGACGACTGGCTGTTATGCGCGGGTCGAGCTGGCGCACCGAGCCGGCGGCGGCATTCCTGGGGTTAGCAAACATTGGCAGCCCCTCATCGGCTCGCTCCCGGTTCAACCTCTTGAAGCCAGCGATGGATAGAAATACCTCACCCCTTACTTCAAATCGTGACGGTGCCGCTTTTGGCACTGACAGCGGGATACTCCTTATCGTCCTCAGGTTCCGGGTAATGTTCTCGCCACTGAAGCCGTCACCCCTGGTAGCACCGATAGCAAGTTTACCGTCGATATAGGTTAAGGCTACCGCCAGGCCATCTATCTTGTGCTCGCAGACAAAGCTCGGTTCCTGGCCATCAGTTAGCTTTGAAATGCGGTTATACCAGGCAATAAGCTCATCCCGGGAAAAGGCGTTACCCAGCGATAATAGCGGTAACTTGTGCTCCACGATACCGAAGGCTTCCACTGGAGCGGCACCTACCCGCTGTGTCGGCGAGTCCGGGGTTATCAACTGTGGGTACTTCTCCTCCAGCCGCCGGAGCTGTCTCATCAGCCCGTCATATTCGGCATCGCTTATCTCAGGTCTGTCCAGCACGTAATAAAGATGGTTGTGGCGGTTTATCTCCGCCCTGAGGCTGTCTATTTTTACCCTGGCTTCATCCAAATCCGTCATCTGTCTTAAGTATATCAGATAAGCCGAGGTTGATTAAATAACCCCCGGGTATTATGCTTATAGCTGATGAAATTAATTGTCGGCCTGGGCAACCCCGGTTCCGGCTATTCCAGGAATCGCCACAATATAGGCTTCGCCTGCTTGAGATATTTTGCCCGCAAGTACGACATTCGTCTGGATAAAAAACAGTCCCAGGCCAGAACCGGCAGCGGTGAAATAGAGTGTGAAACCATCATCCTGGCCCGGCCACAGACCTTTATGAACCTCAGCGGTCAATCGGTGAGTCGGCTAGTGAACAGGTTTAAGGTAGATATTGATAACCTTATTGTTATCCACGACGACCTCGACCTGCCGCTGGGCAGAATAAGAATTCGTCAGGGCGGCGGCTCCGGTGGCCATAAGGGGATTGAATCAGTCATTGGCGGGCTGGGTAGCCAGGACTTTATCCGCATCCGAATCGGTATCGGCCGGCCGTCTGAAAGCGCCAGCGAAGATGAGATTATCGGCTTCGTCCTCTCCGACTTCACCCCGGAAGAAGAACGAGTAGAAAAGAAAGTTATAGCCAGGGTCAGCGATACCATACTCTGTCTTCTTGCTGAAGGGCTGGAAACGGCTATGAACAGGTACAACTAGCCATTTTACCAAGACCTGACTTAAGTGCTATAATCCCGATGTCTCAGGCTTTCTACAATGATAGAAAAGAAAAAACTCGTTGCCGTTATCGGTGGCAGTCAGTCTTCGGCTAAGGAAAGCAAACTTGCGGAGGAGGTCGGTCGCGAGTTGGCAAAGAGAGGTGCCGTGCTCGTCTGCGGTGGTCTGGGTGGGGTCATGGAAGCCGCCTGCCGTGGTGCCAGCTCCGAAGGGGGGCTAACCGTTGGCATCCTGCCCGGTGAAAGCGGTCGAGAAGCTAACAGCTATGTTCAAATCCCTATCGTCACCGGCATCGGCTACGCCAGAAACGTAGTCGTTGTCAAGTCAGCTCAGGCGGTTATCGCCATCGGTGGCAGCTACGGCACCCTGTCCGAGATAGGCCATGCTCTACAGAACGGCATCCCGGTCATCGGGCTCGATACCTGGTCTCTATCAAGGAATGGAAGGGCAAATAAGTCTATTATTCCAGCGGAAAATGCGGCTGACGCCGTATCAATAGCTTTCGACCATATCGCAGATTGAATCTGGTTGGCTTTGGGTAATTGAATTGTCAGCTATAACAAACTTGAAAGCACGGGAAATACTTGACTCCAGGGGCAACCCGACCCTGGAGGTCGAAGCCACCTTGTCCGATGGCAGTAAAGGGCGAGCGGCTGTTCCCTCCGGAGCCAGTACCGGCAGACACGAGGCGGTAGAGCTCAGGGATGGGGATGCTTCCCGGTTCAACGGTCTTGGTGTCCTTAAAGCGGTCGCCAATGTCAACGAGATTATCGCCAAGTCTCTCAAAGGTATGCCCGCCACTGAGCAGAAAGCTGTCGACAGCAGACTGATAGAGCTTGACGGCACCAAGAACAAGTCCCGACTGGGAGCTAACGCTATTCTGGGGGCATCGCTGGCGGTAGCCCATGCCGCTGCCAGCCATCTGGGTATACCGCTTTATCGCTACCTCAGCGACAACGATACCTATAGATTGCCAGTGCCGATGCTTAACATCCTCAACGGAGGTAAGCACGCCGACGATTCGACCGACTTCCAGGAGTTCATGGTAGTCCCAACCGGCGCCAGCAGCTTCAGCCAGTCGCTGAGGATGGGCACCGAGGTTTATCACAACTTAAAGTCGGTGCTTAAAAGCAATGGTCTAAATACCAACGTTGGCGATGAAGGCGGCTTTGCCCCCACCCTGCCCTCCAACAGCAAGGCAGTGGAATATATACTGGAAGCTATCAAAAAAGCCGGCTATCAGCCGGGAAAGGATTGCTTCATCGCCCTGGATCCGGCCGCCAGCGAGTTCTATAGCGAAGGTAAATATAACCTATCCCGGGAAGGCAGGGTTCTGACCAGCCAGCAAATGGTTGAATATTATGTCAAATGGTCGTCTGACTACCCTATCATCAGCATCGAAGACGGAATGGCCGAAGACGACTGGGAAGGCTGGCAGTTACTTACCCGAAAACTGGGTGACAGAGTCCAGCTGGTCGGTGACGACCTGTACGTTACCAGTATTGATCGTCTCAACAAAGGCATAAAGATGAAAGCCTCCAACTCCATCCTCATCAAGCTCAATCAGATTGGCACGCTGACAGAGACAATCTCCGCCATAATAACTGCCAGACAGGCTGGCTGGACGGCGGTGGTCAGCCACCGCTCCGGGGAGACCGAGGATACCACTATAGCCGACCTGGCAGTCGCCCTCGATTGCGGGATGATAAAGACCGGCGCCCCCTGCCGCTCAGAGCGTACCGCCAAGTATAACCGTCTGCTGAGGATAGAGGAAGAGCTGGGTGAGAAAGCCAGCTTTGCCGGGGTGCAGACATTTTCCGGCTATAAAACATAGAAGGGGATCCTGATGAAAAAAAAGATCGGTATTACCACCACCGTCCCGATAGAGGTTCTTCTTGCCGCCGGCTACCAGCCGGTCGACCTGAACAATGTCTTTATTTCCGACTCTGACCCGGAACGCCTGGTAACGATTGCCGAGAGAGATGGTTTTCCCTTGAACTGCTGTAGCTGGATCAAGGGTATCTACGGGGTATGCACCGATTCCGATATTGATACCGTACTGTGCGTCACCACCGGCGACTGCTCCAATACCATTATGCTAATGGAGGTATTGAGATTAAAAGGTTTCAATACGATACCTTTTGCCTACCCGGAACAGCCCAATGTTATACCAGCCCGGCAAGCACTGGAGGCACTGGCAGAGAGACTGGGCACGACCCTGAAAAAAGCCAACGAGGTCAGAGCCGAACTCACTACCTGCCGTGAGCTTGCACAAAAGCTCGACCGGCTTACCTGGCGTGAAGGGTTGGTCAGCGGTTTCGAGAACCACCTGTGGCTAGTCTCCGCCTCCGACTTCAACCAGAGCTACCAAAAATACGACGTCGACCTGCGTTGGCTGATAGATAGGTGTTACCAGCGCATACCCTACCCTGAAGACATGCTCAGGTTGGCATACATCGGTGTGCCCTCGGTTTTCGGGCAGGACCTCTATCGCTATGTGGAAAGAAATGGAGCCAGGGTGGTCTTCAACGAGATTCAACGCCAGTTTACCATGCCCGAGCCGGGAAACTCCCTGGCGGAGCAGTACTGCAACTTTACCTACCCATACTCCATATATCGCCGGGTAAAGGACATCATCACTCAGCTTGAGCAGCGCCGCGTTGACGGGGTTATCCATTATGTCCAGGCTTTCTGCCACCGGGGTATCGGCAATATTATCTTCAAGAATGCGATAAATTTACCCATGCTGACGCTGGAGGGCAACGACGACTTCTTCCTCAATCAGCATGCCAAAACGCGGGTCGAAGCCTTTATTGATATGCTAAAGCGCAGTAGACAGAGAGAAAATATACATAAAACCAGTCCCTGAAAAGGCTTCCGATATAATAACCCGTAAGGAGGTACAGGATGATTACCAGAATCGGAATCAATGGCTTCGGTCGTATCGGTAGACTGACCCTGAGGACGATCAATCAGTACCACACCGAAGAGCTGGAGGTGACGGCCATTAACGACCTGACTGACGCCGGAACCAATGCTCACCTGCTAAAATGGGACACCAGCTACGGGCGTTACCCGGGTACGGTCAAAGCCACCGATGATTCACTCGTTATTGATGGCAAGGAAATAAAGGTGCTATCGGAGCGCGACCCGGGCAATATCCCGTGGCGTGAATACGGAGTGGATATAGTAATCGAATCAACCGGCATCTTCAACGATGCCACCAAGGCGGCTGCCCACAGACAGGGGGGTGCCAGGAAGGTAATTATCTCGGCCCCAGCCAAGAATGAGGACATCACTTTGGTTCTCGGCGTCAACGAAGAGCTATATCAGCCCGACGAACACCATGTTATATCCAACGCTTCCTGCACTACCAACTGTATCGCTCCCATAGCCAAGGTATTACACCAGAGTTTCGGCATAAGAAAGGGGTTGATGACCACCATCCACGCCTATACCAATGACCAGAGGCTCCAGGATATGTTCCATCTCGATCTGCGCCGGGCGCGTGCCGCCACCGAAAACATTGTCCCCACCACCACCGGCGCCGCCAGAGCCGTTACCCAGGTCATCCCCGAACTGGAAGGCAAGCTCCACGGTCTGGCCTTCAGGGTGCCGGTAGCCACTGTCTCCGTCGTCGACCTCGTTGTCGAGCTGGACAAAGATGTTACCGTTGACGAGGTAAACAATGCCCTTATGTCAGCCGCCGCGGGGCCGCTAAACGGAATCCTGGACTACTGCCAGGAGCCGCTGGTCAGCTCCGATTTTAAGGGTAATTCGGCAAGCTCCATCGTCGATACCCCCAGTACTATGGTTATCGGTGGTAATATGGTCAAGGTACTCGCCTGGTACGATAACGAGTGGGGCTATTGCTGTCGCCTGGCTGACCTTGCCCTCTATATCGCCGGCAAGGGGCTATAGAGCCTGTTTTTAATGTTGACATTAACTATAAAGTTTGGTTACAATAACGAGTCTCTTATTATTACGGAGGTAGGAAATGAAGTTAGTGGTTATCGGTTTTGGGCAGTGCGGTAGTCGTATTGCCGACGAGTTTGCCCGATTAAATAGAAAAGCACGCAGTAACCGGGGGATAGAAATAACCCCCGGTATCTTTGCTGTTAACACAGATACCGCTGATTTAAGCGGCCTGACCACGGTAAAAGCCGATTATCAGCACCGAATCCTCATCGGCGGGCGTAAGACCGGCGGTCATGGCGTCGGCAAGATAAACGAGCTGGGCGCTGAGATAGCCAGGGAGGATGCCGATAAGGTTGTCGATGCCCTGAGAGCGACCAAGCGTTTCTATGAAACAGACGGCTTTCTACTGGTCGCCAGCGCTGCCGGCGGCACCGGCTCAGGCGCAATACCAATAATGGCACAGCATATAAAGGAGCGTTACGCAGATAAACCGCTATACGCTCTTGTTGTTCTTCCCTTCGAGCATGAAGAGGAAAACGAGGAACGTACCGTCTATAACACCGCCGTATGCCTCAAGTCCACCTATTCGGTGGCTGATGCGGTAATACTGGTCGATAACCAGCGCTACGTCAGGAAAGACTTTTCACTGAAAGACAACCTGTCCAAAATCAATTCCCTGATCGTTGCCCCGTTCTATAACCTGCTCTGCGCCGGTGAGGAGAAAAAGGCAAGGAATGTCGGCGCCAAGACGCTCGACGCCGGCGATATAATCCAGACACTGCTCGGCTGGACCGTAATCGGCTATGGTGAGTCAAAGTTAAAATGGTTCAAGCTCCCCTTTGGTACCAGCACCTTCCGCGACAAAAGCTCCGAAACCCATAAGGGAATCCGGGCAATGGACGAAGCTATAAGTGAGCTATCTACCCACTGTAATCCCAAAGACGCCAGCAGAGCCCTTTACCTGCTATCAGCGCCAGCCAAGGATATAAATATGGATCTGGTCAAAGAGCTGGGCGACTGGTTGAAAGACCTGGCGCCCAATGCCATAATAAGGGATGGTGACTACCCCAGGGAAAGCGGCGTTATGAACATAACCCTTATCCTGTCCGAGCTCAGTGACGTGGAGAAAGTCAGAATGTACTACAACAAATCGACAGACCTGATACCGGTAATAAAACAGCGACAAAAAGAGGTAAAGTGCAAGCTCCAAAATATTGAGGAGACGGGCAAGGACATACCCTCTCTGCTACAACAATAGAGCCTTTTCCTATCACGAACTATCATCCCCCTCTTAAATTAAGAGGGGGATTTTTTACTATATCTGCGATATATCTACTTTCGTTAAAATATCACTTTGGAAATGAAGCGATATGGTTTATAATAGGGGTACAGAAGAATGGATTCGAAGGTCTTCTATCGTAAGTGGCGACCGCAAACTCTAGCCGATGTTGTCGGCCAGGAGCAGGTTACCAGGACATTGCTGAACGCCCTAGGCAGCTCACGAGTCTCTCACGCCTACCTTTTCTGTGGACCCAGGGGAACCGGCAAGACCAGCACCGGTCGCATACTGGCTAAGGCGGTAAACTGCCTCAACAACGGCAAGGGCGAACCGTGTAATGAATGCGATATATGCCGGGCAATAACCGACGGCAGAGCACTGGACGTGATCGAGATTGATGCCGCCAGCAATCGCGGCATCGACGAAATCCGTGAACTGCGGGAGCGAGTCAACTATGCCCCCGGCCAGGCAAAATACAAGGTCTACATCATAGACGAGGTTCACATGCTGACCAAGGAGGCATCAAATGCCCTGCTCAAGACACTGGAGGAGCCGCCACCGAGCGTGATATTCGTTCTGGCTACTACCGAAGCTCATAAAGTTCTGCCCACAGTTATGTCACGGTGCCAGCGTTTTGATTTCCGGCGCGTCAGCCAGGACGATATAATATCGAAGCTAAACCGTATATGTAGCGCCGAAGGCATAAATATAGAACCGGAAGCACTGCGGTTGGTTGCCCGGAGCGCCACCGGCAGTCTTCGCGACGCTGAAAACCTTCTCGAACAGCTCTCTACCTACTACGGCTCGGACATCGGTCTCAGCCAGGTTCAGGCTATTCTGGGTATTACCGGCGATAAAAGGGCTAGAGAGCTGGCGGGTCATATTATAAAAAACGACATCTCCTCCGGAATGAAAACTATCAGCGTAGTAAGTAGCGATGGGCTTGACCTGAAGCAGTTCAACCGTGAACTGGTCGCCTATCTCAGGGGCTTGCTTTTGATAAAGAGCGGATGCCAGAAAGACCTTGACTTTACTGCAGAAGAGATAGCCGAACTAAAGGATTTATCTGCCACAGCCTCGCTGGAGCAGATATTGAGGGCGGTCAAGCTCTTTGGCCAGCTTGAGCTGGGCTCTGACAATTATGCCACCCTGCCCCTCGAGCTGGCGCTGGTTGACTGTACATTGGCTTCGTCGGTGAAGATACCGCCACCCCCCGAGCCAGCCGAACCCGCTACACCACCAGCAAAGCCTGCCCCCCAGGTTGCCACCCCCTCCCGGAAGAAAAAGGCAGAAGCCAAAACAGAACCGGTCGAAGCCTCCCCATCACCGGCAGAGGCGGTAGATGCCGCTTCACCGGAGCCGGTCAGCCGGCTGGATCAACTGGAGTCAAACTGGAAACAGGTTATTGAGCAGGCTCCGGAAAATACCAAGAGAACGCCGGCTATCGCTATCCTTAGAAGCGCAGGCGTAAAACCGGTAGCCGGTGAAGACGGCACTGTCATCCTGACCTTCAAATACCCTTATCTCAAGGACAAGATAGAGGAGACGGAAAATATGAAAGTAACTGCCGAAATCATAAGTAGTTTCGTGGGGCACACCTGCCGGATTCGCTGTGTCTACGAATCCGAGAATAATCACCTTGTTCAGGAAGCGCAAAGGTTAGGCGCTCAAATTATTGAAGTGGAGGAAAAATGAACCTTTCTATGATTAAACAAGCCCTGGAGCTCAAGTCAAAACTGGAAAAGACCCAGAAAGAGCTGGCTAAGATGACTGTCGAAGCACAGTCAGGTAACGGCGCAGTCAAGGTTACCGCCAGCGGCCAGCAGAAAATCCTGTCCATCAAGATATCGGCCGATGTTATCGACCCCGACAATCCAAAACAACTGGAGAAGCTGGTGTTCAAAGCGGTAACCGACGCCCTGGACGAAGCCAAAAAACTGGCTAATAAGCACCTCGGCAATCTGACAGGGGGGCTTAAAATCCCAGGAATAACCGATTAGGTCAGGGAGGAGTTGAATTTGGACATGAATCCGGAGACTACCACAGACTCGATAAGCAGGCTGATACAGGAGCTAGCACGGCTACCGGGCATCGGCCCCAAGAGCGCTCAGCGGCTCACCTACTACCTGCTCCGCGCCCCCGACGAACAGGCCAAATCCCTTGCCGACGCCCTGCTCTCCTTGAGGCAAAATACGAAGCTATGCTCAATATGTTTCAATATCTCTGACGCCAACCAGTGCCCTATTTGCCGCAATAGCGAACGGGATGGCAATAAAATTTGCATTGTCGAGCAACCGCAGGACATTCTAGCACTGGAGCACATCGGAGCTTACCGGGGGCTTTATCACGTCCTTCACGGCGCTATATCGCCCACCGAAGGAGTCGGCACCGACGACATCAGAATCAAAGAGCTACTTTCAAGATTGCGGGGTAACCAGTTGGATGAGGTCATTATCGCCACCAACCCCACTCTTGAGGGAGAAACAACCGCTATGTATCTCAATAAAATAATCACCCCCCTGGGCATCAGGGTTACCCGGCTGGCAATGGGGCTTCCCTTCGGTACCGAGCTTGAATACGCCGACGACGTCACCCTGACCCGCGCCCTCGAGGGCAGGCAGGAATTTTAAAAGGGAATCTCGATGAGCACCACTCTATTAATAATAATTACATTAATAACACTGGTTGTTATCCTGGGTTCTGTTTACCTAGAAATGCGCAGGCAAATTAAGCCTGGAATAAAAGTTTATTTCCCCGACGGCTCAACTCAGGTGAGATATAGAGCTAAAGAGGAAGTTCCCATGAGCATACACATTCAAAACAAGGGCAGATTTGGCTTTCCCAAGCCTGCAGCTACGAAGATAGGCATTTTCATCTATGCGCCCACGACTTTCTTACTAAAAGAGCTTCGAGGTGGTGAGGACCGTGATACTGAGATTGTAAAAGCGCCGTCGGGTGGCATATTTGGAGGTATGCACTATCTAGGTATAGAGGAAACCTTCATCTTATTTCACAAAGAAGAAGAAGTCATAACAGTTGACATGCAGATGCCACAAGATACAGGGAAGTACAGTATTAAAGTTACTATTCTTTCAGAGCAAGGTGATCTAGGTATCCATCAACTTGATATTGTTGTGTATTAACTACACTAATGGAATCATGTCTAAGCCACGCAACTATCAGACAGAGGCCTTTATTATCAAAAAGACCAAGCTGGGTGAAGCGGATAGAATCCTCACCCTCTATACCCCTCATCTGGGCAAGATTCAGGCGGTAGCCAGGGGTGTGCGGCGGCCGAGAAGCAAGCTATCGGGGCACCTAGAACTGCTTACCCATAGCCTGGTATCGCTAGCCAGGGGGAAAAACCTGGATACCGTAATCGGCAGCCAGACCATCAACGGCTTCCTGCCGCTCAAGAGCGACCTTGAGCTTATCTCATACGCCCTCTACATTACCGAGCTGGTCAATCAGTTCACCGCCGACCATATCGAAGATAAACCTCTATTTGACCTGCTGGTTGAAACGATGAATCGGCTATGCCTGGGTGGCGATAAAGAGCTGCTGTTACGTTACTTCGAACTGCACCTGCTCAACGAGGTTGGTTACCGCCCCCGACTGGAGCAATGCGTTTCATGCCAGTCGTCGCTCAAAAACAGCAACGGCTACTTCTGCCCCGGCGCCGGCGGTGTCCTGTGCCCCAAGTGCAGTCATAGCCAGTCTTTCAGATATCATGTTTCCGTCAACGGGCTGGAGGTTTTGAGACTACTACAGGGAGACGACCAGAATACCCCGAACAACCTTAATATAAGCAATAATCTTTACACCGAGCTTGAAAGAATAATGAAACACTATATTAAATACCTCCTGGACAGAGAGATAAAATCAGCCGCCTGGCTGGATACCATGAAACATCAAGCCAGGAAGAGCCGATTATCTTTACTATAACCACAGGATAAAATATAATAACCAGCAGTAATAGTTACACCGGGAGCATAGAACTCTCGTTATCTGTAATCCTGTCTGAAAATAAAGGATAGCTATGGCATCAAGGCTGGAACGCATATCGCAACAAAGGCTGGACAAACTCAAGAGGCTTAGAGCCAACGGCACCGACCCCTATCCACACAAATACAGGCGGACTCATACCGCCGAACAGGCAGTAGCCCTGCTTGAGCAAAACGAAGCCTCGGGTAAAACAGAAACAATAGAAGTCAGTGTCGCCGGGCGTATTATGGCTATCCGCTCGATGGGTAAAAGCGCATTCTTTGACCTGCGTGACGGCTCGGGCAAGATTCAGCTACTATTCAAAGACATCCATAAATACGATGAAATCCAAATCCAACTATTTAATAATTTAGATATCGGTGACATCATCGGAGCCGAAGGCAATCTGATTCGAACAAAGAGTGGCGAACCTACCATTTGGGTAGCGGACTTCACCCTTTTAGCAAAGTCCCTCAAGCCCCTACCGGAGAAGTGGCACGGGTTAAGTGATGTCGAAACACGCTACCGCCAGCGTTACCTGGACTTAATAAGCAATCCAGAAGCGAGAGAAACCTTCAGGATTCGCAGCCGGGTTATCACTGCTATACGCCAGTTCCTCAACGAGCGCGGTTTTCTGGAGATGGAGACGCCAGTACTGCAACCGTCAGCCGGAGGGGCGCTGGCAACCCCCTTCACCACACATCACAACGCCCTCGACCAGGACTTCTACCTGCGCATCGCTCTGGAGCTCCACCTCAAGCGGCTTATCGTCGGCGGCTTTGACAAGGTCTACGAGATAGGACGCATCTTCCGCAATGAGGGCATCTCCACCCAGCACCACCCAGAGTTCACCATGCTGGAAACCTACGAAGCCTATGCCGATTATGAGGACGTTATGGTCATGCTGGAAGAGATGGTCTACGAAGTCAGCCGGCAGGTTCTAAGTAACGGCAAGGCCAAGTCGGGCGAAGATGCCATAGACTTCAAGCCTCCCTGGCATCGTCTCAGCCTGCGCGATGCTATCAGGGAATACAGCGGCATTGACTTCGTTAAATACCCCACAGCCGACGGCCTGCGGGAAAAGATGCGCTCGTTGAATATAGAGGTCGACCCGCAGAAGAACTGGGCTAAGCTGGTCGACGAGCTTCTCAAGAGCTTCGTCAGACCACGGCTCATCCAGCCCACCATCGTCTTTGACTATCCAATTGAAATGTCCCCGCTAGCCAAGAACAAGAAGGGTGAAGAACGTATGGTAGAGCGTTTTCAAGCCTTTGCCGGCGGGGTGGAGATTGCCAATGCTTACACCGAACTCAACGATCCGATTGAGCAGAGACAGCGATTTGAGGAGCAGATGAAGGAACGCATAGGAGACGACGAAGAAAGCTGGACGATTGACGAAGACTTCCTGCTGGCGCTGGAATACGGCATGCCCCCTACCGGCGGGCTGGGGGTGGGCATCGACCGCCTGGTGATGCTGCTCACCAACCAGCAGGCGATAAGAGAGGTGATTCTGTTTCCTCAGTTAAGGGATAAGGAATAGTATATTTTGACCGAAGATAAAGACCTGGTCGCCTATTGCGGTCTCTACTGCGGTGACTGCTTCAGCTACAGGCAAATAATAGCCGACCTGGCACGTGACCTGCGTAAAGAGTTGAGACAATCAAAATTTGCTAAAACTGCCGAAAGCCTATCCGAGGTATCCTTCTTCAAGGCATACCAGAACTACCCTCAGTGCTACGAGGTGCTGGGGGCGATGGTCAAGCTCCGCTGCAAGTCCTGCCGCGCCGGGGGCGGACCTCCTTTCTGCAAGATGAGAAATTGTTGTCAGAAGAAAGGTATCGAAGGTTGCTGGCAATGCGATGATTTTGAAATGTGTGACAGACTGGACTTTCTGAAACCAAACCATGATGATGCCCATATCAAGAACCTTCGTATTCTCAAGAAGGCAGGTGTTGATAGCTTAATTAAAAGCAAAAGGTACTGGTAATCATTTCAAAGGGGTAATCAATTATGCTTGACCTTAAGTTCATCCGAGATAATACCGAAGTGGTGCGTCAGGCGGTAGCCAGCCGCCAGGATACCGCCACGATAGACGATATCCTCAAGCTGGATGGCGAACACCGTCAGCAGACACAGGAGTTGGACAACCTCAGGCGCAGGCGTAAGGAGATTGCCCGCGAGAGAACGCCCGAGGCTGTAGATAAGGGCCGCCGTTTGCGCAACGCTATAAAATCCCTTGAAGAAAAATTAAACGCCCTTGATTGCAAGCTTGAGGACCTGTTACTGCGGGTGCCCAACATCCCCCAGCCCTCGGTGCCGGTGGGCAAGGACGAAAACGATAATGTCGTTGTCCGCTCCTGGGGACAACTGCCCGAGTTCGACTTCCCACCAGCCCCTCACTGGAAGCTGGGGGAGGATTTAGATATCATTGACTTTGAAAGAGGAGCCAGGCTATCCGGCACACGTTTCTACGTCCTCAAGGGCATCGGCTCCCACCTGCAGAGGGCTATTATCAGCTTTATGCTCGACCTCCACAGCCGAGAACACGGATATCAGGAGATATACCCGCCGTTTATGGTCAGGCGAGAGTGCATGGTCGGCTCCGGCAACCTGCCCAAGTTCGCTGATAACCTGTATCACGACGAAGAAGATGACCTGTGGTTCGTGCCCACCGCCGAGGTACCGCTGACCAATATGCACCGTGGTGAAATAATCGCGCCCGGTGTTTTACCCATCTACTATGTCGCCTATACCGCCTGCTTCCGCCGGGAGAAGATGTCCGCCGGCAAGGATACGCGGGGCATAAAGCGAGGCCACCAGTTTGACAAGGTCGAGCTGTACAAGTTCACCGAGCCGGAAAGCTCCAACGATGAGCTTGAGAAGATGGTGGCTGACGCCGAGCGTGTCTGCCAAAAGCTGGGCTTGCCCTATCGCATCAAGGAGCTGTGCACCGCCGACCTCGGCTTCGCCTCTACCAAGTCCTACGATATAGAGATGTGGGCTCCCGGTTGTGCCGAGTGGCTGGAGGTAAGCTCATGCTCTAACTGCGGCGATTTCCAGGCACGCCGGGCTAACATCCGCTACCGCCCCTCCCCAGAAGCTAAACCCCGGTTCGTCCACACCCTTAACGGCTCCGGGCTGGCGCTGCCCCGGGTGGTCATCGCCATAATGGAAAACTACCAGCAAGCCGACGGCAGTATAGTTATTCCCGAAGTGCTACAGCCTTACATAGGGGAGAAGGTTATTAGGTAAACAGTCGTATGTTTAATAAACTCCTTGATAATTTCGCTAAATATAAGATAAAAATAACCGTTATTACACTTCTTATTTTATTTTTCATTGTTTATACAATAGCTTCTCGTAATTTAGAGCCTGCTGAATCGTTATCCTTTTCAATGCTAATTGTTGCTGGTTTAGCGGCTATTATTGCATGTATTGCTGTTATATTAGCAAAAGAATCTCTTGATGCAACAAATAAAGCATTAGAGCTTACAAGAACTTCTATAAGGCCATTACTATATACGTCTGGCTCTATAAAAGTGAAAAGGGTAGAGAAATACATAACATTGCAATTCGATATTCTTAATTCAGGTTCATTACCGGGTGAAAACGTTAATGCATACATTGACTTCTTTGAAGATAGCGAAGAAGTTACTGAAGATAATTTAAGTAATAGATATACACAAACCACACGAGAATCGGAATTTTCACTATTATTCCCAAACAGCATCTACCACGAAATATATATCCTTGATTTAGAAGAAAAGAATGACCTGGAATTGTGGAATAGCATTAAGGAAGGGAAAACTAAGTACCGAATACGTATAATTTATAATAGCCTCGGTAGGAGACATTTAACAATCAAGACAGAAAATATAGTAAAACCAGAATGGGAAGACAAACTTTTAACAACATCGATTCTGCCACAAAAATGGGAGTAGCAGTAGTTAGACCTCTCTATTAATATCTGATGCTCCTTTGCCTCACTCCGGAAATGGCACGCCCTCGACCTTGCCCTCCCCGGAAACCTTTGTAGCCACGTAATCGCCGGCGTCCTTCTTCTGGTACATGGTCGGGGCGGCAATCAGCTTCAGCAGCTCGATGAACTTCTGCATCTGCGAGGATATCTCCTCTTTCTCGAACTGTTTGGTGCTGGAGAAGACAAATATGCCGTTGACGCATTTGGACTCGGCGCATATCCTGAGCAGGGTCTCATAGGTGATGCTGGTCCTGAGACCGACAATCAGCTTCCAGATGCCAGTCCTCAACCTGTTGACAGCCGCCAGATTGGCGATGGCATCGTTTAGGTTTTCGATGTTTATGGTGCCCTTAACCTGAATTACACACCTTACCGCCTCCGGGTTGACCACTATTATATCCCCGGACAAAAACAATGGCCCGTACTCGGCGGCGCTGTAGACTATAATATCGCACTCGCGGCTTGCCTGCCCGTTCTCCGCCAGTATCACGCCCCGCCTGGCGGCAAAGTAATCCGATATGCTCTCCCGGACGGCGTCCATAATTATCGCTTCGTAATAGTCACCGATTACCTTGGGATCCTTCAGCAGTGAGCGGATGATATCCTTCTGAATGAGTATCTTCTTCTGCACATTCTTATAGTATTGTTTCACTTATCCCCCCTTAACATTTAATCCAGCCCGTAGTAATTTACTCGTCTTACAGGTATAATAATTATTGCTCTTACTTCGGAGGGGTGTCCGAGTGGTCTATGGTGACGGTCTTGAAAACCGTTGTCCCCGCAAGAGGACCGTGGGTTCGAATCCCACCCCCTCCGCCATTATTACTACTTAATGGACACCTTGTTCAGCATGGCAAATCCCAGCGGGTTCAGGCTGTAGCCGCTGACATAGGGCTTGGTCAGGACATAGCTTTCCCCGAACCATAAAGGAATACAGGCGGCATTGTTAACCAACAGTTGCTCCGCCTGCCGATAGAGCTCCAGGCTTATCTCACTATCCAGCTCGGCACCTGCCAGCTCCAGCAGGGCATCCACTTCCTGGTTGCTGTATTCACCAATGTTGTTCTCAGAGCCGCTATAGAACAGGACCTCAAGGAAATTCTGCGGGTGCGGATAATCGGCGCCCCAGCCCCAGTAGAACATCTCGTCCTTCTCCTCCATAAGGCTGTATAGGAACTCCTTCGGCTCCAGTTGCCTCACCTCGACCTCCACCCCCAGGTTGACACGCCACTCATTGATGATAGCCTCAAGCCCCGATGATATGAGCCCTCCCCAGCCCCCGGTGGTTATCGTTATCATCGGCAGGTTGGTAACATCGCCATACTCCGAGGCGGCAATTAAAGCCCTGGCTTCGTCTACATCATAGCCAAGCCCCGATAAATACTCGTTGTAGCCGGGCATATCCAGCGGCAGGATGCCATCCGCCCGGGTTACGGTATCCTTGAACACCAGCGATACCAGCTTGTCCTTATCTATAGCCATCGAGAAGGCTCGTCGAATATTTATATCGTTAAAAGGCGGATCACTGCAGTTGAAGCCGATGTAAATCAGGCTCATCTCAGGGACTACTGTTAAGTCCTGGTAAAAATCGCCTGCCTCGTCGGTTACCTTATCGATATAGGACATACCAACCGTGGCGACATCAATCTCTCCCGTCTCGTATAGGTTCATCTGTATTCCCGCCCACAGGTCATAGGCGATAAAATCAAGTTTAGCTTTTTCCCCGTAGTAGAGGTCGTTCTTTTCAAGAACAAGAAGGCTGTTCTCGTCCCATTGCCATAGCCTGAACGGGCCGGTGCCATTAGGCTGACGCCACCAATTAGCCCCCTCCGCCACATTGTCTCCATCCACGACAAAGCTGGTAGCGTAGGTCATCTTGTATAGAAAATATGACTTGGGCTCGTCTATAGTCACCCTGATAGTGTAATCGCCAACGACCTCGACGCCGCTGATGGTTTCGCTTTCCCCGGCCAGCACCTCATCCACACCGACGATATCGCCCAGGTAGGTAGCCGCTGTCTGTGAGCCGGTAGCCGGGTTACAGGCTCGTTCCCAGGAGTACTTGAAGTCCTGAGCCTTGACCCGCTTACCATCATGGAAGTAGACATCGTCCCTCAGCTCGAAGGTATATACCCGGCCATCATCGCTAATATGCCAATCCCGGGCGATGTCCGGAACCGGCTCAAGATTATCGTCAAGGCGTACCAGCCCGCTAAAGAGCTGGAGAATATATTCGTTGGAAGTAGCATCGCCGGCCAGAGCCGGGTCAAGCGTATAGGGGTCTATGCCATAAAGATTCAGGACATCACCCTCAACGGTGCCTGTCGTTGTCTCCCCCGAATCGGGCTGACAACCTCCCGGTACATAGTACACCAGCAGGCTGCATACCAATACCAGCGAGATAAGCGCCAGTATTACTCTCTTCATCGTCTGGCCCTATATCTATAATACATTTTCTAGAACAAGCCTTCCCTTTTCAGACTCAGGTATTTATTATCCCCGATGATTACATGGTCAAGGACGTCTATGCCTATAATCTCTCCGGCTTCAGCCAGCCTCTTGGTCAACTTTATGTCATCTTCCGATGGCGTGGGGTCACCCGAGGGGTGGTTATGAGCAAAAATAACCGAGGCGGCGCTGGCTGATATCGCCTCTTTGAAGACCTCCCTGGGGTGGACGACACTGGCATCCAGACTACCTATCGATATCTCAGCGACCTTTATCAAACGGCTACGGGTATCCAGCAGTATTGCCAGGAAGTACTCCTTCTTTTTACCCTTCAGCCGCCCCGTTACCAGGCCGGCTACATCCTCCGGCGTCTTTGTCAATGGCTTTGCCGAAGCTGCATTCGAAACTTCCAGTCGGTTAGCCAGCTCAAAGGCAGCCTTAATCTGGGATGCCTTGGCCAGACCAATCCCCCTAATCTGGGATAGTTCCTCTACCGAGGCGCCGGCAATGCCACCAAGACTGCCAAACTGGCTTATCAGCCTCTGAGCTGTTACCATAACCGACTCACCGGAGATACCACGGCCAAGAATCAGGGCGATAATCTCCTGCGCCGAAAGGGACTCGGCACCGTATTTCTGCAACCTCTCCCTGGGCCGTTCAGCAACGGGTAAATCGTGTATGGTAAAGGACTTCTTTTTATTTATATCCATAATCGCCCCTCGGCTACCATACCCGGCGGCAGTATAACAACTTTCTCCGGGGCAGAAAATATACCGGCCTGTGCCGGTGATATTATATGCTCTCCTCCCGCCTTGTATTTGGCAGTGGCGGAGTCCCACCACAAAGAATCCAGACCGTCCATATCAAAGCCGTAGACGCTTATAAAGGCATCGTCATAGCTGCTACCCTGCTTGAAGACGCCGAGCAATTCAAACATCTTTTCCTGATCGTAGCTGCCAATCAGAAACTCTACCAGGCTAAGGCTTTGGGCATAAGAAAGGTAGGACTTCTCGGCGTATGCCGAGAAAGGGCTTGCCAGAGTGCGCACCGAGATAAGATTGCCCTGGTCTATTGCCTGCGCCAGATAGTCACGATACACCGATTCCATCTCCCCCTCGGCATACTTTGATATCCCCTCATTGAGCCAGGTGGGTATAGAGCTATAGGGGTTCGAGGTCATCTGGTGTGTCACCAGATGCGCCAGCTCATGAACGATGGCTCTCTTGCCCCATTCAATATTCTCCGGGGAGATACCGATAGCTATAGCACCCTCCCTGGTATATGCCACCCCCCCGACCCACTCCTGGGGGAATATCATCGCACCCTGCAAATCATAGGAGCTGGCGTATACATATACCCTGACCGGCTTTTCCAGGCTGGCGCCGGTATCCTCGGCCAGCCTAGCCAGTGCTTCCTGCGCCGCCGCCATCAGTTCTTGGGCAAAGGAATCATCGCCGTAATACCAGTACAGGCTTATATTGCCCTCGGTCAGACTCTGCCACGAGTAGCGGTTATCGTCGAAGTTCACCTGCTTCCTGGCCGTTATATAACTACTACCCTCGGCATCGGTTATGGTCCACCAGTACTCGACCACGGTCCCGGAGGGCATACCGCCCGTTTTTATCATATCCCAGCTCCAGCTAGCAGCGACCGAGGTGTCGGGCACAATGTCAATCTTGACCTCACTGGTTACTTTGGCAAAGCCTTCGCGGTCAACGACATAGTGCAGGCGGACGTCGGTAATATCAACCCCGCTCTCAATGGACAGGTTGAAATCGATTGAATAGGGGAATACCGCTTGTGCCGATGCCACCGGCACTTCTATCTCGGTCTGGGCGTTAACCGGGCTTAGCACCGTCATCAGCAAGACCAGGGCGGCAACCATAAAAAGCGTCTTCTTAATCATCTTCCCTGCTCAGTCCGGCTCTGAGATAAGCGGTGATAAAGTCATCCAGCTTCCCGTCCAATACTGCCTCGGTATCACTGGTCTGATAATCGGTTCGGTGGTCTTTTACCATCTTATAGGGATGAAGGATATAGCTCCTAATCTGGCTACCCCAGCCGGCGACGATGCGCTGCCCCTTGAGCTTGGCCCTCTCCTCCTCCCTTTTGGCTAGCTCCAGCTTTAATAGTCGCGCCTGCAGAATCCTCATGGCGTTTTCCTTATTCTGGTACTGGGATCGCTCGCTCTGACAGGAGGCTGACAGCCCCGTCGGCAGGTGAACAATCCGCACGGCGCTGCTCGTCTTCTGCATATGCTGACCTCCGGGCCCGCTCGACCTGAAGGTATCTATCTTCAGGTCTTCGAGGGACAGTTTGATATCGACATCCTGTTCCGCTTCCGGCATTACCTCCACCAGGGCAAACGAGGTATGCCGGGCATGGTCGGCATCGAAGGGGGAAAGTCTGATCAACCGGTGGACGCCGTGCTCCGATTTCAGATAGCCGAAGCTGTATTCACCACTGACCTCGACAATGGCACTCTTTATACCGGCTTCCTCGCCCTGAGAGGTGTCCATTACCTTAGCTTGATAATGGTGGCGCTCAGCCCAGCGAAGGTACATCCGGAGCAGCATCTCCGCCCAGTCCTGGGACTCGACACCCCCGGCGCCGGCGTGTATGGCGAGTATGGCATTGCGGCTGTCATACCTGCCACTGAGAGATATTTGAAACTCCATCTCTTCGAGGCGAGAGCTGACTTCCTCAACCTCAGACTCAATCTCGGTAGCCAGCGAAGCCTCGTCCGCCGCCGACTCCAGTGCAACTAGCTCGGCAATGTCGTCCACCCTCTTCTCCAATTCCCACCACCTGTCCACCACCCTTTTCAGTTCAGCCAGACGCCGCATTGTCACCTGCGCTTCTGCCTGATTCAGCCAAAAATCGGGCTGGGCTGATTGTTTTTCCAACCCGGCTATCTCCTTCTCCTTGTCAGCTACGTCAAAGATGCACCATTGCTATGGAGATTCTCTTTTTTATATCGTTTAACCTGGCCTTTAGCTCCTGCACCATTCTCTCCTATCGTCGCCGTGTTTTCATCATCTATATATCCGATTATATTTATACAAAAAGCCCGATGCCTTGCTGTTTGTTCAGATTGCCGCCGGCAGCCAGGTGCGCCAGCCTCGTCGGCTCGGGCAGGCGATAGCCCCGACAGCATTTCAACACCCAGTATATTGCATTCTGAAGGCTGATTTCATGTCCCGTGGAAACATACACCGGCTTTACTCCCGTCTTCGTCCGCAGGGCGACGCCGACAGTCTCACCCCCATCCACCATATCGACGTAGCTACCGGATTCTCCATCAGGCTCTTTGTGATTGCCACAGAGCCGGGACTTGGCACAGCCTATCGTTGCTACATCCAGAAACAAGCCTATGTGACAGGCAAGACCCATCCGCCGCGGGTGGGCGATGCCCTGCCCGTCGACTATAACTATGTCAGGGATACAGGAGAGCTTCTCAAAGGCAGCAAGAATCAACGGGGACTCTCGAAAAGACAGTAGACCGGGGATATAAGGGAAACCGAGCCTCCCCTTAGCCACCTCCACCGCCACCAGCTTTAGCTCGGGGAAACTTAGAACAACCACCGCCGCTTGAGCCATCTCGCAAGCCCTGCCGACGGCAACATCCGCTCCGGCTATAAAGCGCGGTGCTATAACCTCACCGCTCCTGGATATCTTCGCCGAAAGCTGTCTCTGTATCTTTCGTGCCTCTTCGGTACTCATCCACCAATCGTGCAGTTTATTTACTTTCACAACTACAATTATAGCGACTATATCAGCTCGCTGACAAATACATCACTTTCTGCATATGTTATCTGCCGGTATTGACAGCCCTATTAGTTATAGTGCATAATATCACCGAAGAAATAAATATATGGTAAAGATTAGGCTCAGGCGAATAGGCGCCCCCAAGAAACCAAACTATCGGTTGGTAGTAGCCGATGCCAGAGCCCCCCGGGACGGGGCGTTTATCAGTATTATCGGCCACTATAATCCCCTTACCGACCCGGAGAGTATAGTCATTAACGAAGAAGAAGCACTGAAATGGCTGAAGCAAGGAGCTCAACCCACAGCTACTGTCGCCAGACTGCTATCAAAGGCAGGTGTTATGGATAAGTTTAAGGCAACAAAGGAGAAAACATGAAAGACCTAGTCGAATACATCGCCAAATCACTTGTCAACTCGCCAGATGACGTGGTAGTTACTGAGGAAGAAGGGGAAGATGGTGTAATCTTCAAGTTGCAGGTCGCCGATGAGGACAAGGGAAGAATTATCGGCAAGCAGGGTCGGATAGCTCAGGCGATACGCACCCTCATCAGGGTGAAGGCGGCAAAAGCCGGTACCAGAGCTACCCTTGATATTATCTAAAACAGCCTAAGGCTTTCTCAATATAGTATTTATTCTCCCGAATATCTACTTGCTTCCAGTAAGTCTCAAGCCGATAAGCACAATTATCCCCTTGGCAAATACAGACATAGGGCTATAGTCTATTATCTATCTAATGGTCTGTTTAACGATTTAGTTAGCTTTATGCGTTAAGAGCCTAGACCTGCGGTCTTCTCTTTCTTCGTCTCTCAACTATCTTGAGCCGGATAAGAGAGCGGCGTAAGGCGGCTTCGGTTCGAGCAGTATCAACACCCGGGGCGTACTTCTCTTCCAGCCTCTTTTCGGCACGTCTCTTGGCCTCTTCAGCCCTTGCTATGTCAATCTCCTCAGCCCTCTCCGCCGAATCTGCCAGCACTATAACCCGGTCCGGCCGTACCTCAAGAAATCCACCGGAAACAGCTATATAGAGCTCTTCGCTGCCCCTCTTTACTATCAGTTCACCTGGCTCAAGCATGGTCATCAACGGGGCGTGGTGGGGCAGAATACCCAGCTGCCCCTGGACACCGGGGGCGATAACCATATCCACATCCTCGGAGTACACGGACTGCTCGGCGGTAACGATATCAAGCCTTATCGGAGCCATATTTATCAATCCACCTCTATTTTATACGCCTATCTTTATTCCTCTTCCAGTTTCTTAGCCGCTTCTATTGCTTCCTCTATAGCCCCCACCATGTAGAAAGCCTGCTCCGGCAGGGCGTCATGCTTGCCATCCAGAATCTCCCTGAAGCCACGAACGGCTTCTGCTATCGGCACATACTTACCCGCCCTGTCGGTAAATACCTCGGTAACAAACATTGGCTGGGTCAGGAACCTCTGTATCTTGCGGGCGCGGGCAACGGTCAGCTTGTCCTCCTCGCTTAGCTCCTCCATTCCCAGAATGGCAATTACATCCTGTAGGTCCTTGTATCGCTGAAGAACCCGCTGAACTTCACGGGCTACCTGATAGTGTTCCTCGCCGACCACCTTGGGGTCCAGTATGCGCGATGTCGATGCCAGCGGGTCAACCGCCGGATACAGTGCCTGCTCGGATAGAGACCTATCCAGGGCAACGACGGCATCAAGGTGACCGAAGGTAGCCACCACACCGGGGTCGGTATAGTCATCAGCCGGGACGTATATTGCCTGGAAAGAGGTAATAGAACCCTGCTTGGTCGATGTAATCCTCTCCTGTAGCGCACCCATCTCAGTAGCCAGTGTCGGCTGGTAGCCCACCGCCGATGGCATTCGCCCCAGCAGAGCCGATACCTCCATTCCTGCCAGGGTATAGCGATATATGTTATCGATAAAAAGCAGAACGTCCTGGTGCTTGACATCGCGGAAATACTCCGCCATTGTCAGTCCGGTCAGCCCGACGCGAAGGCGGACCGCCGGCAATTCATTCATCTGACCGAAGACCATAACCGTTTTGCCTAAGACGCCGGATTCCTTCATCTCATTCCACAGGTCGTTGCCTTCACGAGACCTCTCCCCGACACCGGCGAATACGGAGAAGCCTCCGTGCTCGGTGGCGATATTTCGGATAAGCTCCATGATGATAACCGTTTTACCAACACCGGCACCGCCATAGGCACCTATCTTACCACCCTTGACAAAGGGCGTAATCAGGTCAATAACTTTTATACCCGTTTCCAGAGTCTCTGTCGTCGTCTCCTGTTCATCAAAAGCCGGGGGGTTGCGGTGAATCCCCCAGTTGTCTTCACCCTTGACCTCTCCCAGATTATCCAGCGGCTGGCCCATAACATCAAACAGTCTTCCCAGGCAGGGCTCTCCGACAGGCACCATCAGCTGCGCTCCGGTATCTATCGCCTCAACACCGCGGGCGAGGCCATCCGTCGGCTGTAAAGACAGACACCTGACCCAGTTGTTGCCGATATGCCCCTGGACCTCAAGCACCAGTTTGCCACCATCTCTCGCAACCTCAATAACATTAAAGAGCGCTGGCATCTTGTCCGGCGGGAACTCAAAGTCTACCACCGAACCTATAACCTGGGTTACTTTACCCTTAACCTTAGCCATAATAACCTCCTATTCCAGTGCCGCGGCGCCACCGGTTATGTCCAGGAGCTCATTGGTAATCATCTCCTGACGCGCCTTGTTGTATAGCAAAGTCAACTCATCAATAAGCTCGTTGGCATTTTCTGTGGCGTTACGCATAGCCACCATTCGTGCCGATTGCTCACTGGCAATCGCCTCCAGGACGGCATGGTACACCTGCATCTCGACGAAACGCGGCAGGAGCCCTCCCAGAACTGCCGCCGTGTCCGGCTCGTATAGATATTCCACGTTTTGCGCCGCCGATATCTCTGCCGGCTCGACCGGCAACACCTTCTCTATAACCGGTCTCTGTGACATGGTATTGATAAACTGTGTATAAGCCAGATATACCTCATCAATGGCACTGCTATTAAAGTCCTCAATAATGATATGAGAGATAGGCAGGGTATCGAGCAGACCGGGGCGGTCGCCGAGGTCGGTGAACTCGGCGACGATGTTCTGACGACTCCGCCTCATAAAGTCAAGCCCCTTGCGACCGACGGCAATAAGTCTTACCGGCGCACTGCTCTCCAGTAAGAAGCCGGCTGTCTTACGGTTTATGTTGCTGACCAGTCCGCCTGCCAGCCCGCGGTCGGAAGTTATATGGACGACCGATATATTTGCCACCGTTCGGCGCTGCAGTAACGGGTGCAACTCACTACCCTCCACGGGCAATGCGGCCAGAGCCGCCATTACCTGGGTTATCTTTTCCGAATAGGGGCGACCCGCCAGGCCACGTTCCTGAGCCCGCCTCATCCTGGAGGCGGCAATCATCTCCATAGCCTTGGTAATCTTGGATGTGCTACGAATACCCTTAATCCGGCGCCCTATTAAACGAATATTAGCCATCTATTTAAATTGTGATTCAGTGTATTCTATGCAATCATCGGTGAATTTGGCAGCCAACGTCAGAACCTTGTCGACATCCTTGGCGTCACCTATCTGTTTGTTAGCCTTGTCTATATTATCCTTCATATACTTTTCATAGGATCTGTACTTTTCCTCCCCCAGCGAGGCAACCCTGATTCCGGCGAGGGTGAAGAAAAAGGCAACGCCCTGTTTACCAAATTCTTTAGCCATCCTCAGTTGATTTTCCTCCAGCTTCTTAATGCGCTCCTCTACCCCTTCCATTAATCGTTCCTCCTTCTAAAATTTACTCGGTGGAAAATCCCTTCTTGAATTCCTCAATAGCCGCTTTCAGCTTCTCTTCCGTGCCACCACTTAGTTCTTTTTTATCGGCAATCGTCTTGCCTATCTTGGGATGCATCGTGTCCATAATCTTGAGGAAATTGTTTTCAAAATCCACTATCTTATTAACCGGTATATCATCAACATAACCGTTGATAACGGCATATAGAATCATAACCTGATTTTCCATCGTCATGGGGACGAACTGGTGCTGTTTTAGCACCTCGGTAATTCGTTGCCCCCGTTCAATCTGGGCTCTGGTGGCTTTATCCAGTTCGGCGGTACCGAACTGGGCAAAGGCGGCCAACTCACGGTACTGAGCCATCGCCATCTTGAGCTTGCCGGCAACCTTTCTCATCGCCTTGGTCTGGGCAGTACTGCCCACCCGTGATACCGATAGTCCGATATTGAGCGCCGGTCTTATACCGGCGTTAAAAAGGTCGGTCTCGACATAAATCTGGCCATCGGTAATAGAGATAACATTCGTCGGTATATAGGCGGTGATATCCCCGGCTTGAGTTTCAATGATGGGCAAGGCGGTCAGGGAGCCGCCGCCCTTTTCATCATTCAGCCTGGCTGCCCTCTCCAGCAACCGGCTGTGCAGATAGAAGACATCGCCAGGATAGGCTTCACGACCCGGCGGCCGGCGCAACAGTAGCGATAGCTGGCGATATGCCCAGCCGTGCTTGGAAAGGTCATCATATATAATCAGGGCATCCTTACCCTGCTCCATAAACTCCTCACCGATGGCACAGCCGGCATAGGGAGCCAGATACTGCAGGGCAACCGATTCCGATGCATTGGCGGCAACAACAATAGTATGCTCCATCGCCCCATAGTCCTCAAGATTGGCCACTACCTGAGCTACCTTGGAAGCCTTCTGCCCAATGGCAACATAGATACATATTAAATCGCCACCTGTTTGGTTAATGATGGTATCGAGGGCGATAGCCGTCTTTCCGGTAGAACGGTCGCCGATAATGAGCTCCCTCTGTCCACGCCCTATGGGGATCATACTATCGATAGCCTTGATACCTGTCTGCACCGGTGTATCCACCGACTTACGGTCGACTACATTGGGTGCCACCCGCTCCAGGGGCCTCACCTTCTTGGTTTTTATAGCGCCTTTTCCATCCAGCGGTCGTCCCAGGGGGTCAACAACCCGGCCGATAAGCTCCTTGCCCACCGGCACCTCGGAGATACGCCCGGTAGCACGCACCTCGTCACCCTCTTTAATTCCGGAGTCGTCGCCGAGGATAATCGCGGCCACACTGTCCTCCTCCAGATTGAGAGCAATCCCCATAACATCGCCCGGAAACTGAAGCAGCTCATTATACTTTGCCGCCGCCAGCCCGTAGATACGGGCAATGCCGTCACCCACCTCTATTACTTTGCCTACGTCTATCATTGTTACCTGAGCGCCAAATTGCTCAATCTGCTGTTTAATTATCGATACAATATCCTGTCCTCTAGTTGTCAATTAAGCCACCTCCTGACCACATATTTCTATGTCTCATTCTAGCCCAGTTCTCGCTTAAGCGCCTCCAGCTTGCCCCGTGTACTGCCGTCCAGCAGCTTGCCTGCCACCCTGACCACCACCCCACCTATTAAATCAGGGTCTACTTCATGCTCAAGTATTACCTTTTTACCAATTATATCGCCGAGCCTCTCAGTCAACCTCTGTCTGTCCTCATCATCTAGGGGGACGGCGGTGGTTACCTCAGCCCGTTCAATGTTATGATAGCTATCCAGCATGTTCTGGTATTCAGCACCAATATCAGTCAGCATGCCGAATCTACCCTTTGCAAGCAGCAGGTAAACCAAGTTCAGCACCAAAGGATTTGTATCGCCCAGTCTCTCCGATAGCAGACTGGCTTTATCTTCAAAACGAATACCCGGGCTTTCCAGAAATAAGGCAATCGTCTTATCTTGGCCAAGCCGAGCCATCTTTTCCAGCTCGGACTGCCATTCGTCCAGCCGTTGCTCCTCCAGAGCTATCTCAAATGCTGCTCTAGCATAGCGCCGGGCAGAGTATCTCCTAGCCATTATATTCCCTCAACACAGTAACTAATCTTCTTTTTTAGTAGTGCTTTCCTCGAGCACCTTATCAATAAGCTGACGGTGCATCTTTTTATCCAGCGAGCGGTCTATAACCTTCTCCGCCGCCATTATGGTCAAATCGGCGAATTCCTTACGCACTTCACCGATGGCATCATCCCGCTCCCTCTCGATTTCGACACGCGCTCTACCTATAAGCATCTTCGCCTCTTTCTTAGCCTCATCCTTTGCTTTGAGCTTCATCTCCTCCCCGGCCTGCATCGCCCGGTCTATCATCTTCTGCCCTTCCTTACTGGCATCTCCGATTCGCTTCGACGTTTCCTTCTCCGCCAGAGCCGCCTGCTCTTTAATATACTCGGTCTGCTCCATACTCTCCTTAACCCTGCGGGAACGCTCATCTAGCATCCTCATCAGAGGTTTATAGGCAACCAAGTACAAAAGACCAAATAAGACAAAAAAACTTACTAGCTGAGATAATAATACGGATAGGTCTATGCCCAAGCCTTGCATCTTTCAACCCTCATAAATATTTCCTTACTAAGATTTTCTATACAACCAAGGCTAGAAGAATAGCAACAATCAGGGCATATATAGCTACAGCCTCAGTGAGACCGGCTATCAATATCATATTAGTGAATATAGGCCCTCTTGCCTCTGGGTTACGGGCTATCCCCTGTAATGCGCCAAATCCGATAAGCCCAAGACCTATACCAGGACCCAGTGCCCCCAAACCAATTGCCAAGCCTACAGCTAAATATTTCAATCCTTCTTCCATTTTTTACCCCCTTTTTAATATAAACTGCAATATAGATAGGATTTCTAGTGCGCCTCCTCATGAGGCATCACGGCAACAGTAACATAGATAAGCGTCAGTCCGGCGAATATAAGCGCCTGAATAAAGCCGATAAGCAGCTCCAGCCCATAAAATGGAACTGCCAAAACCCATGGTATAAGAAAAGCGACAACTAAAAGCAGGATCTCACCGGCGGTCATATTACCGAAAAGTCGGAAGGTGAGACTTACAATGCGGATAAACTCACTCAGAGCCTCCAGAAAACCGATAAATATGTAAATGGCACCATATACTAATCCGAATCCGCCTTCTTTAAGTTTACCTTTTAATATCTGACGCAACCCATTTCCAAACTCCTTAAAATTGATAAACTTTTTCATATATCTGATGCCGAGTCTACGCAGGGCGGTTATTTCAACGAATACAAACGAGACCAGAGCCAGGGCCAAGGGCATATTAATATCGGTATTAGCCGGTCTCAGCAGGTGCACCTCGCCCTCGGCGGTATGGACAGTTATCGAGCCGTAACCAGGCAGTAGGCCCAGCCAGGCGTTAAAAGCGACCAGAAGAAATATGGTAGCTATTATAGGGAAGAATTTACGCCCGTTTTTTTCTCCGGCAACACTGCAACAAAGGTCGTAGAGCCAGCCGACCAGAAACTCAAAGGCAGCCTGTAACCTGTTGGGCACCAGCTTCATGCGACGGGTAATGATGTAGGAAAACCCGACTAGAAATACTATGGTAACCCAGGTGGCGATAATGCTATTGGTAATTTTCAGACCGAATATATGAAATACTGTTTCGGCGGGAAGCTTGGGGTGCGGCTCGGAGACGCTAAGCCATTCAGGTAAACCGACATCACCCAACAGGCTTTGCCCCAGAGGACCGGCGATAAAGCCAACTACCAGTAAGCCAAGCAAGACAACGGTGAGCCCGATTATCATCGGCAGGGAAAAGCCCAGGCAGCCTCGCTTAGGCACTAACCGTTCTCCCGTTTCCTTTTCTTATCGGTAAAAAGCAAAAACATCTTATAGACACCATAAACGGCGACTGCAATTCCAAGCACTAAACCGATTATCACAAAAAGGGGCTTGGTACTGAATCGATTATCCAGCCACAAGCCAGCCAGCACTCCGCCGAGTATCGAGAGCCCAACATACCACCCGACCCCTATAAACCTCAGGGCTGCCTGCCACCTGCGCATACCAGCCTCAGCATTATCACTGAGCAGCATATCAGACTGCCCCTTTTTAAGTCAAGCATTACTGGATTACCGATTATTCTATAACCACTATACAGCGACGGCGGATATTTGTATTCAGCTACTCAAAAGCCTCGGATCAACCAGCTCCGAGGCTTACTGTTTACCCGGCCCAGAGACCAGATACTGCGTCAAGCCCCAGCCTAAGACTTATGCTTGCCAAAATCATCCGGGTCAAGATTGTCAATGAAGTCACGAAAGGTGGAGAGCCTCTTCATCTCTTCTTCGCTAATCTTTTTACCCTTGCCTTCACTACTACTTATATCCCCTTCACCGAGAATAGGCTCTCCGGTTTCCTTGTCCTGCTCCAGCGGGATACCAGCCTTGTCCAGCACCGATTCCTCGACGAAAATGGGCGCATCCATCCTGATAGCCAGAGCCAGGGCATCGCTGGGACGGGCATCCACTTCTGTCTGTCCACCGTCTATATTCAGAATAATCTTGGCATAAAAGATATCACTCTTTAGGTCACTTACGATTATGGAATCAATAGTAGCCCCAAGGGTGTCGACTATGTCATGTAACAGGTCATGGGTCATCGGCCTGGGTACGCTTTCACCCTTTAGCTTTATGAGTATCGCCTTCGCCTCGGCCGGGCCGATAAAGATAGGAAGATAGCGTTCCGCCCCCTTCTCCCTCAACAGGACCACATACTGATATTCCATCTGGCGATTCATCAGCCCGATGCGAACACTATCAATGGTCATCTCAATCATATATAGCTCCTTTTATCTTTCAATCGGCACTCTAATTCTACCCCCTGATTAACAAAACTGTCAATAAGAAACCAATATAAAATAGCCCCTCTTTACAGCATCGGGGTAACATTATGGTATAATACTAGCGCTTCTTGAGCAAAGATACCTGATTAAAAAGGAGACGGTATAACTATGCACAAGGTTATTTCTTGGTTTGATGAAGTCACCAAAGATGATATCCCTATGGTCGGCGGCAAGGGAGCAAACCTTGGTGAAATGACCAACGCCCAGATGCCCGTCCCGCCAGGCTTTATCGTTACCTCAGAGGCATATTACGAGTTTTTGGAGACTTCCCACATTTTTGATAAAATTCGTGCCCTACTCGAGCCACTGGACCCGGGAAATAGCAAGCAACTGCAACAGGTCGCTACCAGTATTAAGCAATCTATGCTGGATATTCCCATACCCCAGAGGATAGCTGAGGAAATCAAGGAGGCTTACAAAAAACTGGGGCAGGGGCTGGTGGCAGTACGCTCCTCATCAACCGCCGAAGACCTACCCGAAGCCTCCTTCGCCGGCCAGCAGAGCACCTACCTCAATATACAGGGAGAGGACAATGTAGTCGATGCCGTGCAGAAGTGCTGGGCGTCGCTCTTTGAACCCCGGGCTATCTACTACCGTCACCAGCAGGGCTTCGACCACTTAAAGGTCGGCATCGCCGTCCCGGTGCAGAGAATGGTGGACTCCGAGACCTCAGGGGTAATGTTCACCGTAGAACCGGTAACCAGCAACACTAAAATGATTGTCATTGAAGCGATATACGGACTTGGAGAAGGTCTGGTCTCGGGAGAGGTAACGCCAGACCTTTATCTTATAGACAAAGAAGCCATGTCCATTATCTCCAAGAGGCTAAGCCGCCAAGAGCAAGAGCTGGTTAGAAACCCCGATGGAAGCAAAGGCGAGACAAATATTTGGCAGGCAGTACCGGTTTCCAGCCAGAAGCATCAAAAAATAACCGACGGCGTCATTCTTCAGCTGGCAGAACTGGGCAAGCATATCGAAGACCACTACCAGTTCCCACAGGACATCGAATGGGCTAGGCAGGGAGACAAAATCCATATTCTGCAAACCCGTCCGGTAACCACCATTAAAGAAACTGCCGAGGTCGAGCCTGAGATTCAAGCCCCGGTGCTTCTTAAGGGGGATGCTGCCAGCCCCGGTCTAGCCTCTGGCCCAGTCAAGATAATACATGATGCCTCCCATATAGACCTGGTGAAGGACGGCGATATTCTGGTTGCTGAGATGACCACCCCTGATTTCGTACCGGCGATGAAAAGGGCAGTCGCCATCGTCACCGACCGCGGCGGCAGAACCGCCCATGCCGCCATCGTCAGCCGTGAACTGGGCATTCCTTGTATCGTCGGCGCCGATAAGGCGACAACCATACTATCCGATAATCAAAAAATCACCGTCGACGGCTCACATGGCAAGGTATACAACGGCAAGGTAACCCGTAGAATAACAACCACCTTAATTACCAATATCCTCAAGGAAGCAATCAAAACCAAAACCAGAGTTTATGTCAACCTGGCGCAACCAGAGCTGGCTGACTCGGTAGCCTCTCGCAATGTGGACGGCGTTGGTCTGCTCAGGGCTGAGTTTATAATCGCCCAGATTGGTGAGCACCCGAGCTATATGCTTAAACAGAATCGGGGCAACGAGTTCATCGACAAGCTCTATCAGGGCCTTCATACCTTTGCCAAAGCCTTCAATCCGCGCCCGGTGGTCTACCGCACGACAGACTTTAAGACCAACGAGTACCGGGAACTCATCGGCGGCCAGGAGTTCGAAGAGGTCGAGGAGAACCCCATGCTCGGCTACAGGGGTGCTTCTCGTTACGTCACCGATATTGACGTTTTCAAGCTGGAGTTAGAAGCCATAAAGAGAGTAAGAAAGGACTATCCAAATCTGTGGGTCATGATTCCCTTCGTCCGCACCGTTGATGAGCTCAAGCAAACCAAGGATATCCTGGAGGCGGAGGGGCTGAAACGCTCGGAAGACTTCAAGCTATGGATGATGGTCGAGGTGCCGTCCAACATCTTTCTGATGGAGAGGTTCCTTGAGGTTGGCATCGATGGCATATCCATCGGCAGTAATGACCTGACCCAGCTCATCCTGGGCATTGACCGCGACAGCGCCAAGCTTGCTAAAACCTTCGACGAACGAAACGAAGCGGTGTTAATAGCCCTGGAAAGAGCCATCAAGGTATCAAGGAGCATGGGTGTTACCTCATCTATCTGCGGACAGGCTCCCTCGGTATATCCGGAGCTTACTGAAAAGCTGGTTGCCTGGGGCATTACCTCGGTCTCGGTAAGCCCGGATATGATTGGCACCACCCGCCAGATAATCTCCAGGGCAGAGGCAAAACTGGGGCTTAATGATAAGTCGGTTTAACATCCGCCAGAGTTTTGAAGGAAAGGAGACGGGGCTCTCTCCCCATGCGGTAAGAAGCACCCTGTCCCGGGGAAGACCCAGAGAAGAAAGCCCCTGCCCCATACGCACCGCCTTTCAGCGTGACCGTGACCGCATCATCCATAGCAAAGCCTTCCGCCGGCTCAAGCACAAGACGCAGGTCTTTATCGCCCCTCTTGGCGACCACTATGTTACCCGTCTTACCCATACCCTCGAGGTCTCCCAGCTAGCACGCACCATTGCCCGGTCACTCAACCTGAACGAGGACCTGACCGAGGCTATCAGCCTGGGGCATGACCTGGGCCACACCCCCTTCGGTCACATCGGCGAGGATGCCCTCGATGAGCTCTATAAAGGCGGCTTCAGGCACAACGAGCAAAGCCTGCGTGTCGTCGACCTGCTTGAGAACAACGGCAAGGGATTGAACCTCACCTGGGAGGTGAGAGACGGCATTCTCAACCACTCCAAACCCGAGGACAACATCTTCGGCAAGAACTGGGGGCAGGTGGGCACCCTCGAGGGTGAGGTGTGCAAGATTTCTGATATCATTGCCTATATCAACCACGACATCGCGGATGCTATAAGAGCCAATATCCTCACCGAGGGTGACTTACCACTATCGGCAGTCAGGGTACTGGGCATCGCCCACGGAGCGCGCATCAATGCTATGGTCTGCGATATCATCGAGAACTCATGGGCAGTAACCAGCTATGAGACCACTATCAACCCCTCGATAAAGATGAGCCCCTCTGTCCTGGAGGCGACCAATACCCTCCGCCAGTTCCTCTTCGACCGGGTATATAATGTGCAGTCAGCCAGGCGGGAAGCCGATAGAGCCCGTGAGGTAGTGCACAAGCTGTATAAGTTCTTTACCAAAAACCCGGATAGTATGCCGCCAGAGTATAGCTTTTTCAGCGACGAGGTCGAAATAAGGGTGGTCGATTACATCGCCGGTATGACCGACCAGTATGCCCTAAGGCTGGCGGAAGAGCTACCCCTCTAGCCAGAGAAATAACTGGTCAATGTGTTTTCTCTTCCGATGAGACCAACCACGGAAAAGTAGTATAATAATACTAAGTATAATAATATGAGTGTTATTGACGAGGTAAAACAGCGGACAGACATCGTCGAGGTCGTTAGCCAATATACCACGCTGTCCAAAGCCGGGCGTATCTTTAAAGGTCTATGCCCGTTCCACAGCGAAAAGCACCCCTCCTTCTTCGTCTATCCCGAACAGCAGAGCTGGCACTGCTTCGGCGCCTGTAACACCGGTGGTGATGTCTTTTCCTTTATTATGAAACAGCAGGACATCGGCTTCGGCGAGGTGTTGCGTCTGCTGGCGGAAAGAGCCGGCGTCACCATTCCTTCAAGAGGCACACAGGGGGCGGAAAAGGGGAAGAACGATCGGCTTTACCAGGCCAACGAAGCCACCGCCGGTTACTTTCACCAGCTACTGCTTGAATCTCCAGCGGCAGAAAGGGCAAGGAACTACATTGCCCAGCGAGGTTTATCGGAAAGGTCTGTTGCCGATTTTCAGCTGGGTTATAGCTTAAATAGCTGGGACTCCCTGAAAAAACACCTCATGGAGAGAGGCTATAGCAATAACGAACTCGTTGAAGCCGGCCTGGCAATAGAGACGGATTCAGGAGATAGCCACGACCGTTTTCGCAATAAGTTGATATTCCCAATATTTAGTGATAAAGGTCGTATTACTGGTTTTGGAGCCAGGGTGCTCGACGACTCTCTGCCCAAGTATGTTAATTCACCCGAGACACCAATCTTTAATAAAAGTAGCATTCTCTATGGGCTAAATCTAGCCCGCGAAGCCATCAAGCAGCAGGACCAGGCGGTTATCGTCGAGGGCTACCTGGATACCATCACCACCCACCAGAACGGCTTCTGTAACGTGGTCGCCTCGATGGGCATAGCGGTTACCGAGAAGCATATCAATATACTGAAAAGATTGACCAGAAACATAATATTTGCCCTTGACGCCGACGCCGCCGGAGAGGAAGCCATGTTGCGCTGTGTCGACTACGAAAACACCCTTGATAATGAAGTGCGAGTCCTCATCCTGCCCCAGGGGAAAGACCCCGATGACGTTATTAAAGAAGATAAAACGACTTGGGCAAATCTGCTGGAAGAAGCCTCTCCCATAGTCGACTTCACCTTCGATATGGTTACCACCGGGCTCGATCTGACTAAAGCCAGGGACAAGACTCTTGCCGCCGGCAGGCTACTGCCCATCATTGCCCAGATAAAGGATGTCATACGCCAGGCGCACTATCTGCAGAAGCTCTCCCGTCTGGTCAAGGTAAATGAACGCACTCTGGAAGCCGCTCTGGGCAACACTATACTGAGACCGGGAAGAGGTGCGATGGAAAGGCCGAAGCATGCATCCGTGCCCCTGCCAGCCGTATCCAGCCCCCTTGAGGAATACTGTCTTGCCCTACTGCTCCAGCACCCGGAGCTAAAGTCCTACCACAGCCAGCTACTACCCGACTACTTTGAGAACAGCGAGAACCGCGAAACCTTTATTGCCTTCAGGGAGACCGAGGAGTTATCTTCGGCTAAGGACAGGCTGGACAGCACTATCTGGGAGCACCTTGACCACCTTATGAACAAGGAGCTGCCCTCGGACAATATAGAGCAGAAGCTTGTCGATTGTATCTCACGCCTGAAGTTAATATATTTGAAGGGCTTGGAGATGAAGAGAGAAGCGATATTCTCCTCGGAAGCGGCAGCTAAGGGCTCGGGTGCCGAGCTCGTCAAGCTTAAGAAGCAGGGAATAGAGGGCAGCAATCAAATGAGAGATATTTATCGGCAAAGGTCTGTAATGGGTCATAAAAGAGGAGGTACGGATGAAACGAGATAGTTACGAGAGCAAGGAAGAGCCTAAAGAAACCGCTAAACTGCCAGCCAAGTCGTCATTATCCCTGAACCAGATAGAGGAGCCGGGGATAGTCGATGACCCGGTTCGTATGTACCTGCATGAAATAGGCCGTGTGCTCCTCCTTACCGCCGAGAAGGAGAAGATGCTGGCTAAGAAGATGGAGGCGGGCAAGCGAATCAAGGAAATCAAGCAGAAATACTTCGAAAAACACGGCAGAGCGCCCTCAGCAACCGAAATCATCCTTTGCATGCTCAGAGAGCTGGGTCAGGCGGCCGATACCATCCGCCTGCTTCATGAAGAGCTTGGACTAAAGGTTGAGGACGGCTTCAAAGACGCCATCGGCAACGCCTCATTGCAGGACAGTATTATCAATGAGATAGACCAGAAACTGACCCAGGATATCTCCCTCAGGACGGGTATGACCATACCGGAAATGGAGCAGTCTCTTATCGACCTATCGCTGAACATCAGGCTGCTGACGAAAGATATCCTGGACGCCGTTAAAGACGACATCTCTCTATCTGAAATAGAGGATTTTACCTCAAACACTTCATTTATAAAGTCCATCCAGTCTCTCGAGAATAATATCAAGTCCTACCTGGATAATATCATAAGCGAGGCGGAAAAATCCGAAAAACACCTTATCGAAGCCAATCTGCGGCTGGTAGTCAGCGTCGCTAAGAAACACATTGGTCGCGGCATGCCTCTTTTGGACCTCCTTCAGGAAGGCAATATGGGTCTCATCAGGGCTGTGGAAAAGTTCGATTTCCACCGGGGTTACAAATTCAGCACCTATGCCACCTGGTGGATTCGCCAGGCTATTACCCGAGCTATAGCCGATCAGGCCCGTACCATCCGCATCCCGGTGCATATGGTCGAGACCATAAACAAATTGCTTAACGTCAGCCGCAACCTTTCCCAGGAATACGGTCGTGAGCCTACCCCCAAGGAGATCGGCGATGAACTGGAGATTTCACCGGATAAGGTCAGGGAGATAATCAAGGTATCCCAGCTACCAATATCGCTGGAGGCGCCGATAGGCGAAGAGGAGAACAGCCACCTGGGGGACTTCATCGAAGACCATAACGCCCTGCCGCCACCCGACGCTGCCTCAAGACAGCTACTGAAGGAGCAGATTGAGGATGTCCTGTCCAGCCTCACCCCCCGGGAACGGCGTGTGCTACAATTACGCTTTGGCCTTGAGGACGGGCGCAGCCGCACCCTGGAGGAGGTAGGCAAGGAGTTCAACGTCACCCGGGAGCGCATCCGCCAGATTGAAGCCAAGGCGTTGAGGAAACTGCGCCACCCCACCCGTAGCCGCAAGCTCAAGGACTATTTAGAGTGATACCAGGATAACCCTCCCCCTTTATCCCCCTCCCTTTATCCCCCTCCCTTGATAAGGGAGGGGGAATTGGTTATGTAAGAGAGGCTTCGCCTCTCTTTTACTCTCCTTGCCCTAAGCAGTTACATTTAGTAAAGGGCTAGCCCTCTTCAAGCTTATTCATGAGGCGTTTGATGAGTTCTTTAATCTCTTTGTCTTTACTCCAGCGACCAACATATGTGTTGAGTCCTTTGATAGTTTCTTCAATTTCTCTAGAGCTGGGATTGGATTTTCTCAGTAAGCGATAAGCGTCTTTTTTAAACTGACCCTTTGCCCACCATGGAAGCACTACCACAAGAAGTACAAATATGATGGCTAAGACGCCGATAATAAATATAGGCCAACCGAGTATGTTCATTTTTACCCTCCTATTTAAGATACAACAAGCGTCTTTCCAGCACCTCTTCTAATACAATCTAAGATAAAATTATTATCGTATTAAAAATTTAAATGGGGTGTTTTAAGAAGGGTTTAGCCCTCTAATCTAGCCTTAATGTTGGCCGCCGCCAGGTCAGCCTCACGCTCGACCTGCCCCAGCGCCAGCCTCTCACCCACCTTGCCCAGTGCCGGCACCGGTATTGAGAACTCCACTACTACATTCAGTCGGGTGCCGCCATCCTCAGGGCTGAATGTCCAGGTCCAGGTGCTTGAGATACCACCCTTGCTCCTTGTGACATACCTCTGGCTGGGAGTATATTCTACGACCTCCGACTCCCCCTTAAAAGACAAACCGAACATTTTGTAGGTAAATCCATACCGCTGACCTACCCCCTGTCCCTTTATGTCCCGAATATCGCTAATACTGGTGAACCACTCCATTTCATTCGCCGGGTCAGCAATATAAGTGAAAACCTTGTCTACTGGAGCTTTGATGGTGTTGCTCCGCTCAACCTTAGCCATTTTTGTTACCTCCTTTAGTTACTTCTGACTCCATTAGATTATACCTCGGCCTTCAAACTTTTCCTTTCTGATTTTTCTAGGTATTGAGGGAGCGATGTAGATTAATAGTCCAGTGCTATAGAATTAAAACGCAATCTACTATACGCATTGCTATTACGGAGCCTCTGTATCTGCCCTGCACCGTTACAACCTGCCCCTTTTCAAGTTGACACAACACCGACGCATGCTTTTTATCAAACATACACTGAACACTCTGCATAAGGTCTCCCTCGCTACTGGTCAACCTGATATAATGCGTATCACTTATATTCTTGACGTCTATTAGAGATACTACTCCGGTTATCCTGATGGTCTTATCTGCAAATCTTTCATCGGCCGCAATATCATCGTTTTCGTATGCCGTAAATAGTTTCGAAACAGTTAATTCCACCTCCGCAGGTTCCAATTCGGGCTTCGGCTCCGTTACTGGCACTGGTTCTTTCTCTTGTTCAATCTCTTGCTCAGGTTCCGCTTCTATTACAGCCTCAGCTTCAGCCTCATCCAGAATGCCTGTTTCCGGCTTTATCTCCTGCTCAATCTCTGATTCTGGTTCAGGTTCCTTTATCGGTTCTTTTTCTTTCTCTGACTCTTCTTCGGATTCTGGTTCAGGACTTTCTATTTGTTCTATCTCTCTTTCAGGTTCCAGCTCGGGCTCTGGCACCGGTTCTTCTTCGGGTTTGCGCAGTCTCTCCTCTTTAAGCTGTCTATAGGTTTTCTCTATCTTTCCAAACGAACCTGATACCAGTGGATAACCGCACCACTGACAAGCCCAATCCTCGGTTCTTAGCGTTTCTCGCCCACAATTATGACACCTTGACATTTAACACCTCTCCTAAAAGACTATATTCAGTATCGCCTTTTGTCAATACTACCAAAGTTTACTTTTCAGAGGAATTATTAGTAGCGTAGATAGGTAAATAATCCTCCATCTATGCTAGAATAGTTCCTAAAGATGATACCTGTTAAGCTGAAGATGCGCAACTTTATGCCCTACCGCGGCGATGTACCGCCGTTCTCGTTTGAAGGTATCCACATCGCCTGCATCTGCGGCGATAACGGCAACGGCAAATCGGCACTGATTGACGCCATCACCTGGGCGCTGTGGGGCAAGACACGAACTGAGGGGACTAAAATAAGTGATGACGCCCTTATCCACCTGGGTGAGACCGATATGGAGGTGGAGTTCGACTTTGCCGTCGGCGAACAACACTACCGCATCATAAAAAAGCACGCTAAGCCCAAACGCAAGACCGGCTCCGGGCAGAGCAGTCTCGACCTCTTTATAGCCAGCGACGGCGGTTTCAGGGTTATCTCCGGCGATACCCTAAGAGAGACACAGCAGAAAATTATCTCCCTCCTCAATATGGACTACGATACCTTTATCAACAGCGCCTTCCTGAGACAGGGTCATGCCGATGAGTTCACAAAGCAACCACCGGCCAAGCGCAAGGAGGTGCTGGCTAATATCCTGAGGCTCTCCCTGTACGATCAGCTTGAGGAAAGAGCCCGTGAGCTAGGCAAGCGACAGCAGGCTGAAAAGGCACAACTGGAAACCTCCATCCAGGACATTGACCAGGAGCTCAGCCAGAAACCAGAGATTGAAGCCGAACTGGAGCAGGCACAGAAGGAGCTGGCCCTCCTGGAAAATGAAATAAACGATTACCAGCAAAGGCTGAACCGCCTGAGACAGGAAAAGCAGTCCCTGGAGAGTAAAAGGCTGCAACTGGCACAGCTCGAAGAGCATATGGACAAGAACCGGCAAGACCTGGAACGCTGGCACAGCCAGATAGACCAGCGTCTCAAGAGAATCGAGGAGTACCAGGAGCTGATATCACGGCGCCAGGACATAGAAGAAGGCTACCGCCAATTCGTCCAAGCCCGTGAGCTAAACGACGAGCTGAACGAAAAACTGCAGCTGCTCAACAGGATGAAGGATAAAAAGATGCAACTGGAACAGGCTATCCACAAGGCTCAGTCCAGACTGCTTGCCAGCCATGCCGTAGTCCAGAACAAAATCGCCGAGCTTGAAGCCAGCTCACAAAGGTTACCCCAGCTTAAAAACGAGCTATCAAAGCTCAAAGACGAAAAGAGCCGCCTGGCTCAAATGGAAAATGATCTTGAGGTAAAAAGAAAAAAGCAGCAGCAGCTACAGTCCATCGTCCATGAACTAGGTTGCGGTCAGGAGCGCCGGCAACGGGAGATTAAAGATATAGAGGAAAAACTGAGGCTTCTCAATGCGCAGAGCGACGCTGCCTGCCCGCTGTGCGAGACGAAACTCAGCCGGCATGGCCTGGAGGTCATCAACGAGAAGTATGACTGTGACAGGAAAACTAAAACTAGAGAGCTAAAGGAAAGCAAAGCCGAGCTATCCAGCAAGAAAGTTGAGCTTGAGATGACGGCGAAAGAAGTCCTCCGGCTGGAATCAAGCCTGAACCAGGACAGGCTATCGCTACAGGGCAGGACCAGTGTCATTACCCAATCAATCTCCGAAGCCGAGGAATCTGGTACCAAACTGAACAAAGAAAGAAAGCTTCTAGCTGAGATTGAAAAGAGTCTGGCGGCTAAAGACTTTGCCCCCCGGGAACAGGAAGCCCTTACCGGGCTTGAGGCTGATATTGTCAGCCTGAGATACGACGCCAGTCAGCACGAGCAGACCAGTAAACAGATGGCGGCATTCAAGCAATACGAGCCACAACAGCAAAAGCTGGAGGAAGCAGTAAGGCTGCTCGGCCAGGAGCAGGAAGAGGTCCCCAGAGCCAGGGAGGCGGCACAGGAGCTCAGCCAACGGCTTGAGAACGACACCCGGAAGAAACAAACCCTGGCTTCCGAGCTTGATGCCTTGCCCCGGCTGGAGAGCGACCTGCAAAAAGCTGAAGCCGAGTTCCAGTCCCTGGCCGATAGTCAAAAGCAGGCTCAGGAGACGACGGGCAGTCTTAAGGGGAGGCTGGAACACCTGCTGAAGCAGGAGGAAAAAAAGAGAGAGAAGAAGGGACGTCTTAACCAGGTAAGCGGCGAGGAGAATATCTATAATGCCCTGGCTCTCGCCTTCGGTAAAAAGGGAATACAGGCTATGCTGATTGAAATGGCTCTCCCTGAAATCGAAACCGAAGCCAACCGGCTGCTCGGGCGTATGACCGATAACAGGATGCACATTAAGATTGAGGCACAGCGTCAGTCCAGAAAGGGAGAGCCGATTGAAACCCTGGACATTAATATCTCCGACGAGCTCGGTACCAGAAACTATGAGATGTTCAGCGGTGGCGAAGCCTTCCGCATCGACTTTGCCATCCGCATCGCCCTGTCCCAGCTACTAGCCAAGCGAGTCGGAGCGCCGCTACCGACCCTGATTATCGACGAGGGATTCGGCACCCAGGACAGTGCCGGCATAGAAAAACTCAAAGAGGCGATTAACTCGATAAAGGATAGATTTGAAAAAATTATCGTTATTACCCATATGGAGGAGCTGAAAGACGCCTTCCCGACACGCATCAACGTTGTCAAAACCGCCGAAGGCTCAACGCTCGAGATAGGTTAGCTCATAAACCAAGGTCTTCGGCGACACCCTTCATCGCTTCAAGGCTCAGGGCGATAAACTCGTCAAGCTCAAGCCCCAGCTCGCTGCAGGTAGCAATCTGCTCTCTCTTGGCACCGGCGGCGAAGCTCTTTTCCTTAAACCTCTTCTTTATTGACTTCACCTCAACGCCAGCCAGTTTCTTGTCCGGGCGCACCAGGGCAGCGGCGGTGATGAGACCGGTTATCGGGTCGGCGCAGAATAGGGCTTTATCCAGCCTTTTCTCACGACCCACGCCGTGGGCTTCATTATGACACAGAATGGCATGCACCATATCCTCACCGGCACCCATCTCCCGTGCCAGGTCAGCCCCCAGCTTGCTGTGGGTGCTCATATCGCCACCGGTAAGCTCGACATCTATATCATGCAACAGCCCGGTAAGCCCCCATTCATCCTCTTCCTCGCCAAACTGCCTCGCCAGGGCTCTCATAATAGCCTCGGTAGCCAGCATATGCTTAATCAGGTTCCTATTCTCCACATTGTCTTCAATAGAATTAAGCGCGTCTTCTCTTTTCATCCTTTACCCCCAATTCCTGCTATACTTTCAGGTAGTTATCTTTCCAGGGCGTATTCCGCTCTCTCTGGCAATACCCTTCTGAGGTAACGCCCGGTAGACGAAGCTTCTTCCCCGGCTATCTCCTCCGGCGTCCCGGTGGCAACGATATAGCCGCCTTTATCACCAGCCCCGGGGCCGAGGTCAATAACCCAGTCAGCGTTCTTGACTACGTCCAGATGGTGCTCAATAATAACCACCGTATTGCCGGCATCGACCAGCCTCTGCAGCACCCGGAGCAGCGCCGCCACATCCTCAAAAGCAAGACCGGTGGTAGGTTCATCGAGTATGTATAGCGTACGACCTGTAGACCTCTTCGACAGCTCGGTAGCCAGCTTAACCCTCTGCGCCTCACCGCCGGAAAGGGTCGTCGCCGGCTGGCCCAGGCGAATATAGCCCAAGCCGACATCGTGCAGTGTCGCCAGCTTGTTCTTGACCTTGGGGAAATGGTCGAAGAAAGCCAGAGCCTGCTCCACAGTCATGTCCAGTACCTCTGCTATATTCTTACCCTTGAACCTTATTTCCAGCACCTCACGATTATACCGTTTGCCCTTGCACACCTCACAGGGGACAGTGACATCAGGCAGAAACTGCATCTCTATCTGAATAAAGCCATCGCCACGGCAGGCTTCACATCGCCCACCCTTGACGTTGAACGAGAACCGGCCTGGATTATAACCCCTCATCCGCGCTTCGGGGACGGTGGCGAAAAGCTCGCGTACTGGTGTAAAGATGCCGGTATAGGTAGCCGGATTGCTTCGCGGTGTGCGACCAATAGGAGACTGGTCGATGTTGACTACCTTATCTATATGCTCCAAACCGACAACACCATCGCAGTCGCCAGCCTTTTCCCTGGCGCGATACAATACCTGTGCCAACTTTTTATACAAGACCTCGTTAATAAGGGTGCTCTTACCGCTACCCGATACCCCGGTGATACAGACGAATTTACCCAAAGGAATGGAGACATCTATATCCTTCAGATTGTTCTGCCTGGCTCCCCTTATCACTATCCCCTCACCTGAACCATGGCGACGCTTGCTAGGCAGTGGAATCTTTTTAGTACCGCAAAGGTACTGGCCTGTTATCGATTCCTTCGACTTCTTAATATCGTCCAGCGTACCGGTGGCAACAATCCAGCCCCCCCGCTCCCCGGCTCCAGGCCCCATATCGACAATATGGTCGGCGGCTCGCATCATCGCCTCGTCGTGCTCAACGACCAGTACGGTATTGCCCAGGTTCCTCAGTCTTTTAAGAGTTTCGATAAGCCGGTAATCGTCGGCTGGATGAAGCCCCACCGTCGGCTCATCGCAGATATAAAGAACGCCCATCAAGCCACTGCCTATCTGGGTAGCCAGACGAATACGCTGCGCCTCGCCACCAGAAAGGGTGCCCGATGTGCGGTTGAGGTTCAGGTAGTCCAGACCGACGTTCTCAAGAAAGCCGAGCCGTGACTTAATCTCTTTTAGAATCTCTCCGGCTATCGTTTGCTCCCTCTGGCTGAGGATTGTCTCAGGGCAAGTCAGCATATCTACCCAGGCCAGAGCCTGAGTGACCGACATCGAGCTGACGTCAACAATATTTTTACCACCAATAGTTACCGCTAAGGACTCGGGTTTCAACCTTTTGCCCTGACAATCGGCACAGGTACGGGATACCATATACCGTTCAATGTAAGCCCTCGAGTTCTCCGACTCCGTATCCCGGTACAGCCTCTCCAGCCGGGGTATCACCCCCTCGAAGCCGTCAAAGTATTCCCTCTCCCGTCCGAAACGGTTTCGGTACTTGTAGGAATAGCCACCCTCGCCGTAGAGAATGAGTTTAATCTGCTCCGGAGTCAGCTCCCTTATCGGTGCACGCAGGGAAAAATCGTTGCGTCTTGCCAGCTCCTCAACCGAATATAGATACCAGGTTTGCCACTGGTAAGGGTGAATAGCTCCATCGGAAAGCGACAGCTCCCTATTCGGGATAATTAGCTCAGGGTCTATCTCTAGCTTAACCCCTAAGCCGGTGCAGTCAGGACAGGCACCATGCGGGCTATTAAAGCTAAATGTTCTGGGGGCAATCTCACCCAGGCTAATCCCGCAATAGACACAGGCGAAATGCTCCGAGAACAGTAATGCCTCGCCATCAACAATGGACACCAGTACCACTCCCGCCCCAAGTTTGAGAGCAGTTTCTACTGAGTCAGCAATACGGCTCTGGCTACCACCGTGCCCAACTACCAATCTATCCACCACCACCTCAATGGAGTGCTTTTTGTTCTTATCAAGTTGAAGCTCCTCAGACAGGTCATAGATGTGCCCATCAACCCGCACCCTGACATAGCCCGCTTTGCGCAAATCGGCAAACACCTGCTGATATTCACCCTTTCGGTCTTTAACCAGCGGTGCCAGAATCATGCTTCGCGTCCCCTCCGGCAGAGCCTGAACGGCATCGACAATCTGCTCCACCGTCTGCATGGTAATCTCCCGCCCGCACTCCGGACAGTGAGGATGACCCGCCCGGGCGAAAAGCAGTCTCAGGTAGTCGTATATCTCGGTTACGGTGCCCACCGTAGAACGGGGGTTGCGCCCCGGCCCCTTCTGGTCAATGGATATCGCTGGGCTCAGCCCCTCGATATAGTCGACATCCGGTTTCTCCATCCTGCCCAGGAACTGCCGTGCGTAGGCGGACAGTGACTCCATATAGCGCCGCTGTCCCTCAGCGTAAATGGTGTCGAACGCTAGTGAGCTCTTACCCGAGCCGGAGACTCCGGTAATAACCACCAGCTTATCTCGGGGGATGGTTACATCAATATTCTTCAGGTTATGCTCGCGAGCCCCTTTGACAACTATTGCGTTTAACGGCACCTTCGCCTCCCTACTATAATATTCTATCATTAGCCGCTATAGCTAACAAGCGAATCAGCCATCCAGGGTTAATTTCTGCCTAGAAATACAAGGCTGGCTGGAGTATAATGGTTGGAAATGCGGCGCAAGGAGAACAGTTGAAAATCTATCTGGGTATTGATGTCGGTTCGGTCACTACTAAGGTGGCGGCGCTGGACGAAAACGATAACCTTGTCAGCCACACTTACCAGTCGACACAGGGCAATCCCACACGCTCGGTGCAGCAGGGACTGGAACAGATCAACCAGCGATTACCTGAGGATATCGAAATCCAAGGAGTAGCTACTACCGGCAGTGCCCGCTACCTAGCCGGCGCTATGGTCGGCGCCGACCTGATCAAGAACGAGATTACCTGCCAGGCGGTAGCCGCCCTGCACTATATGCCTGACGTCCAGACGGTTATAGAAATCGGCGGGCAGGACAGTAAGATTATCTTCATTAGGGATGGAATAGTGGCCGACTTTGATATGAATACCGTCTGCGCCGCTGGCACCGGCAGTTTCCTTGACCATCAGGCACAGCGTCTCAATATAAGTCTCGATGAATTCAGTCGTCTGTCTCTTATTAGCAACAAACCATCGCTAATATCCGGACGGTGCACTGTCTTCGCCGAATCGAATATGATACATAAACAGCAGACGGGGCATACTATCGAGAATATAGTTTATGGTTTATGTAAGGCACTGGTGCGGAACTACCTCAACGATGTCGGCATGAGGAAGGACATAAAACCCCCGGTAGTATTCCAGGGCGGTGTCGCCTTCAACCGGGGTATCATTAGGGCATTCCAAGAGGAGCTGGACACTGATATTGTTATCCCGACCCACCATGAAATTATGGGGGCGATAGGTGCCGCTCTCCTGGCTCACGAGGAGGTATCTGGTACCAATAGCCTTTTCAAGGGTTTTGAGTTAAGCTCCATAGAGCATCGCACCTCATCTCTCGAATGTGAGGCCTGCCCCTGCCGTTGCGAGATAGTCCAGCTCTGCCTTGACGGTAAGGTTCTTGCCCGTTGGGGTGGCCGCTGTGACCTGTGGCAAACACCATATAAAGCCGAATCCTTTAGCTGAGGGAGTACATGATAATAGCCGTTGACGCCTCCGGTGGAGAATACGCCCCACACGAGATTGTTAAGGGTGCCATAAAAGCCGCCCAGGAGTATAGTGTTAACATCGCCCTGGTGGGCAACAAGTCCGTGCTCCATGTTCTGGCCGGCAAACACCTGAAAAAGCTTAATCTCTCCATCGTCGGGGCAAGCCAGACAATTGGTTTTCACGAACACCCTATGGAAGCGATACGGGACAAGCCGCGTTCCTCGATAGTGGTCGGTGTCAACCTGATAAAGGAAGGCAGAGCCTCTGCCTTCGTCTCCGCCGGCAACACCGGCGCCGTACTTTGCGCCGCCCTGGTCAATCTGGGAAGGATTAATGGTGTCAAGCGCCCGGCTCTAGCCAGCCTTGTCGGCCTCAACCGCTTTGCCCCGGCTATTCTTATCGATGCCGGCGCTAACGCTGACTGTCGACCCAGCCACCTGCTCCAATTTGCCCGCCTCGGCAGCATATACGCCCAGAATATTCTTGGTATCGACTCACCACGTATCGGTTTGCTGAGCAACGGCGAGGAGGAGACCAAGGGCAACCGCCTGACCCTGGAAAGCCACCAGCTGTTAAAGAAATCCAACCTGAACTTCATCGGTAATATAGAGGGCAACGATATCGCCAAGGGAACCGCCGACGTTATAGTCAGCGATGGCTTCACCGGAAACATAGTAATCAAGACCGTAGAAGGCCTAGGAGACTCCTTCATAAAACTGCGCCAGGCTAGTAATACCACTAATGGTCGTCACCGCCTGCGGGGGCGTGCTCTGCTGGCTGATGTCGGCCTGGGCTTTCTGGTCAAGGGGATAGACTTTCAGGAGTACGGCGGCGCCTGCCTGCTGGGGGTAAAGGGCAACGTTATCGTGTCTCACGGTCGCTCTCAGGCGAGGGCAATAAAAAACGCTATCGGCCTGGCCAAACGAACGGCAGAAAGGGACATCTGCTATTTAATCGACGAGGTCACCAATGACTAAAGGCTATGATGTTGTAATTATCGGCGGCGGGCCGGCCGGCCTCACCGCCGGGCTCTACTCTGCCCGGGATAGGTTAAGCGGTCTGCTTATAGAAAAGGGGTTGATAGGCGGCATGATAAATGAAGCCGGGAGGGTTGATAACTACCCCGGCTTCCCCGAAGGCATCAGTGGCACTGAATTGACCCGGCTGATGCACGAGCAGGCGACAAAGTACGGCCTCGAGACCATCTATGCCGATGTTACTGCTCTGGAGATGAAGAATGGTTCCAAGGTGGTCAAGGCCGCTCAGGATAGCTTTACAGCTCGTGCCGTAATCATAGCCGGCGGCTCGGAGCGTGAGAAGCTCGGCATCCCCGGTGAAAAAGAGTTTACCGGCAAGGGCTTATCCTATTGCGCCACCTGTGACGCCCCCTTCTTTAGCGGGAAAACGGTGGCTGTTGTCGGCGGCGGCAATGCCGCTATCTATGAAGCCCTGCACCTGGCAAAGTTTGTCGCCAGGGTTGTCGTAATCCACCGCCGGGACCAGCTCCGGGCGACTACCATTGTTCGAGAAAGAGCCTTCGCCGAGCCAAAGATAGAATTCCGGTGGAATACCATAGTTGAAGCGATCGAAGGAAGCAACCTTGTTGAGAGACTGAGGCTACGGCAGGTGGTTACCGATAAGCAATCCATCCTCAAGGTAGACGGTATTTTTCCGGCTATCGGGCTCAAGCCCAACACCGTCTACCTTAAAGGTATTCTGTCACTGGATAAGCTGGGGCGCATCATTACCAACGAGCGAATGGAAACCGATATACCCGGTATATTTGCCGCCGGCGATATTCGTAGCAATTCTATCCGCCAGGTTGTATCCGCCGCCGGCGACGGCGCCACTGCCGCTTTCTACGCTAAAAGATATATCGAGGGATAGTCTTCCACTTCTAGGTCTATCCAGCCCCGTGTCATTTGTCTTTTTTAGTCCTCTTTCTGTTTGGGCGGGCGTCCATCAATATTAGCCAAAATATTTAAATTTTCTTTTCCTATTATGCTATTCTCTCTTGTATAATATATAGCCATAGCACCAATATAATTATACACTGTGGTTGATAAAATGTCAATTGGAGTTAATAAACACTGGAATTGACAAAATTGGGCGGCTGACGGTTTAGGGACCGAAATCCTATCCAGCAACATACTATATTCTTTTTAGTCAATGACTCCAGCTGAATATTCTATAACTTCTCCTCACACCGGTGGGCAGACCCCAGCCTCGTTTTTCCTGGCTCCCAACTTAGCGGTTAGATACGGGTTCACTTCCCTATGGAAGGTCCCATCATACCTCATACGGGTTTGGCCAGGAGGGCAGGGGCACCATGTTGTGCACACGGGTTTGCGCTAATGAGTGACAGTTATGACTACATTTCCCTTTTTGTGTCCTGTTTCAACATACCTGTGAGCCTCGGCAATTTGTTCCAACGGATAGCGTCTATCAATGACCGATTTTATCTTCCCTGCCTCAATAAGCTCTTGGATGAGAATTAGGTCTTTGAGACTTTGGTTGCTTTCCGTCATCATTTTTGCTTTTTTGCCGCCTATCTTTTAAGTCCATAATATTTGAAAAAGAAGTGGCAGCGTAGGCAAACTTGAAAAGACCCCTCTTTGCTTTAGCGAGCCTTAACAATTGGAAGACGAACTCTTGCCTACCGCATCAAAAATAATATCATAGGTCTGACCGCTTTTGGTAAAATCCTCCTTGGTATAATCAATTACCTTATCGGCACCCAGAGACTTCACCAATTCTAAGTTCGTGGTACTGCATTACCCCGTTGCTACGGTCCCCGAGCTCATTACCAGTGTTTAATCGCGACATCCGAGATAACAAAGGATACTGTTTTTGTAGTCTTACCCATACTGGATGACGAAGGGCCCTTCGGCACTTGTTTGCACTCAGGGCAGGAGTCCTACGTCAACGCTACCTGACTCGTCCCGTATTAGGTATCCGACGATCTGCCACTCGCCATTCTGCTCAACAAGCCGAAAAAGAACTTCCGCCTCGCCGCCGTTAAGCGTCGTCAGTTGACCCTCGACCGTGGCGGAGCCGGCTTCAGCGTCTGTTGACCATAGCCGATAGTCCGCTTCGAAAGTCGAGGAGTGCATCTTCGCGACGCTCGTAAACTCCTCGAACGTCTGAAACTGGCGCAGGTCTGAATGAAACAGCTCGTAGGCAATCTCGTAGTCATGCCGTTCGACCGCGCTGAAGAAGGTTTTGACGGCCGCTAGTGGGGCCGGCAGGAAGGTCATTGCAAAAACGATCGCCACCGCAGCACCAACTCCTACGAAAATTAGCAGACCTTTCAGGAATTTCTTCATGTATGGTCCCCGCTTTTATTAAGTCAGCTGAATTATAATTTATTTTCGTCGAGCCACGCAATGAGACGTCAGAAACGGAGGAGGCCACATATTGTTGTCGGCTTCAAGCGCCACACCTACAACTCGTTTATCAGGGGTGTCTAAGAGGGGCGAAGCCCCTCTTTTTAATAAACTCCCCCTCTCTCCTTCAAAGGAGAGGGGGACTAAGGGGGTGAGGTAGATAAAGAATCCTAACCCTCTAACATCTCCTTGGTGCTGGGTATCTCACCTGAAATACGCTCGTCAATTCTGGTAGCCGTATCTAGAGCTCTGCCCAGCGCCTTGAACAGGGCTTCCGCCTTATGGTGGTCGTTATTGCCATAAGCAATTTTAGCGTGGAGATTAATCCTGGCTTCGGCGGCAAATGCCTCCAGGAAGTGGCGGACAAGGTCCGTGGGGAAACCGAACATATCGTTGTCGCCAAAGGGTAGCTCCAGCACCGTATATCCACGACCGCTTATATCCACCGCTACCATAGCCAGGGCATCATCCATGGGCACACTGGCATCAGCCATACGGACAATACCACGCTTATCGTCCAGGGCTTCGCCCAGAGCTTTACCCAGGCATATAGCGACATCCTCTACCAGGTGGTGCTGGTCATCTCCGGTGGCTGATATCTTTATGTCAAATACCCCGTGCCTTGCCAGCTGCGCCAGCAGATGGTCGAACATCCTGATGCCGGTAACCATCTCGTCGTTACCACTGCCGTCGATATTTAGCTCCAGGCTGATATTGGTCTCTTTAGTCTCCCGCTTGATATTGGACGTTCTGTCAGTCATTTAATTCCTCCCCCAGTTCATTCAGTGTTTCCACGAGGATATCGTTCTCCTCCGGTCTGCCGATACTAATCCGAACACTGTCTTTTAAAAGCGGCTGGTCGAAGTAACGAACCAGCATACCCCTATCCTCCAGCTTTTGCTGAAGCTCTCTAGCCCCTCCCCTTAATACCGAGCACAGGATAAAGTTTGCCTGTGACGGATACGGCTTTAGCCATTCCATCTCCCTAAGTCGGCTGAAAAGCCTCTCCCGCTCGGCGATAATGTTCCTTACATTGCTCATTAGATAGTCTATATCCCTGAGTGACTCCCTTACCGCCACCAGAGCGGCGACATTTACGCAATACGGCTCCTTGATTCTGAGCAGGTAATCGGCTATTTTCACCGGGAACATGCCATAGCCAATCCTCAAGCCAGCCAGCCCGGCCCACTTGCTGAACGTCCTGAGCACCATCATGTTTTTGTATTTACCAACCAGGGGGGCAACGGTCTCGCCGGTGAACTCGTAGTAGGCTTCGTCGACCACAACCGGCAGACCGGTATCCAGCACCTTCAGTATGTCCTCCCGGGGCATTATCGTCCCGGTGGGGTTATTGGGCGTAGCCAGCAGTATCAGCTTGGTCTTTTCTGTTATGGCTTTCTTCAAGGCAGTCACATCCACGTTATAGCTTTCGTCACGGGACACCTCAATAGGTTTACCGTTGCATAGCTCAATGAAGAAACGGAACATGGCGAAGGTCGGTATGCAGTTGATTACCTCGTCGCCCGGCTCAAGGAAGAGACGCATGATAAGGTCGATAAGCTGGTCACTACCGGCACCAGCCACAATATGATTCACACCGACGCCGGTGTATGCCTGAAGCTGTTGCCTGAGCTCCGTCTGCCCCGAGTCAGGGTAGATGTTTATATCGGTATAATCAGCCAGAGCCCGGGTAACCCTTGGCGAACAGCCGTAGGGGTTCTCGTTGGCATCCAGCTTTATTATATCCTCTATTGGAACCTCGACCTTGCCCTCCAGCGTCTGCGGCGACTTGCTGGCGGCATAACCGCCGAAGCCAGCCAGCTCGGGGCGTATAAGCCTTTCAATTCCTTCTTCAGCCATTCTCTTGACTACCTTTAGGTTTAATCCCTCTCCAGCCGCTTCTCTACCGCCCTGGCATGAGCCTCTAGCCCCTCGGCACGGGCGATGGTTATAGCGGCTGGTCCCAGCTCCCTCAATTTGTCCCCGTCCACCGAAACCACGCTCATATACTTGATAAAGTCTGTTATGTTAAGTGGCGAGCTGAACCGCGCCGTACCCCCGGTAGGCAAAGCATGGCTTGGCCCGACAACATAGTCCCCTATAACCACCGTCGGTTTATCGCCGATAAAGATACAGCCGGCACTGGTTATTTTATCAATATAAGCCTTCGCGTCCCTTATATCAAGGCAAAGATGCTCCGGTGCATACATATTGGACAACTCTATCGCCTGGTCGATACTCCCTACCACAGCGATAATACCACTATTCGCCAGCGATTCGGCGGCTATAGCTTTTCGTTCCAGTTCAGCCAGTTGCTCCTCAACCTCCCGGTTAACTTCATCAGCTATTTTCTGTGAACTGGTTATCATAATCGCCGATGCCAGAGCATCATGCTCCGCCTGGGCTAATATCTCAGCGGCCAGATATGCTGGATTAGCCCTTTCATCAGCAATGATAACCACCTCGCTTGGCCCTTGAAGCCCGTCAATGCCAACGACACCATAGACCAGCTTCTTCGCCAGCATGACAAAGATATTGCCCGGTCCGCAGACCTTGTCCACCTTGGGCACTGTCTCTGTTCCGAAAGACAGGGCGGCGATTGCCTGAGCGCCGCCGATACAGAACACCCGGTCGACACGGGCAAAATCGGCGGCTACCAGTACCGACACCGGCACTTCACCGCCTGAGCCCGGCGGCGTTGCCAGAAACACCTGCTTGACTCCGGCTACCTTAGCCGGTATTGCCGTCATCAGCACTGAGGACGGATAACTGGCGGTGCCGCCCGGGGCATAAACGCCAACCCTCTCCAGTGGTCGGGCAACAGTGCCCTCGCCCATACAGCCCACCCCCGTCATCACCGCATCCCTCTGCGCCACATGGAAGGAGTATATTCTATCCGCAGCCAGTTTCAGAGCCGACATCAGCCGGGAATCTATCTTCTGGCGGGCTTCTCTTATCTGCTGTTGGTTTACCTCCAGCGATTCAAGCCTTACACCGTCAATCTTCAGGCTATAGTCTAAAAGTGCGGCGTCGCCCCGTCTTCTCACCTCATCAATTATCTGCCTCACTGCCTGCTCCGGGTCCTGGGTGCCGAACATTTCTCTAAGCCTCTTCTTCAATGATGGCGTAACGGAATAATCGCCAGCCGATACCTCTCTCGACAGCAACCGTTTTGCCTGCTCGTAACCACTAACTATTTTCAATCTAGCTTTCTCCCACCGCTTTTCTTAGCCTGTCGACAATAGACGCCACCCTCTCACCCTTAACGGGGCTGGATATGACAGCAGTGCCGCCAATCAGGCAGGCCGTCGATTCAAAGAGGGTATCTATAATCTTCAGGTTATGCCGGGCGATAGTCCCCCCGGTCTCGGTATTCTCTATCAACAGGTCGGCATCCTCCGGCAGAAAGGCTTCGCTGGCTCCCCAAGTAGGGATTATCCGGTACATGCCCAGGTGATTGTCCCGGGCGTACCTGTCAGCTATATTCACATACTCCGAAGCCACCCGGCAGGACTTTTGCCCCCTGCGGCAAACCTGCCGCAGACTATCGATATCATCGGCGGCTACATCTTTACTCACCACGGCGACTATTTTCACCCTGCCGTATTTCAGGTCTAACAGCTCCCTTACCGGGCTGGACGGAAACTGCTCCAGGTGTTCGCTGAGCCAGTCCCTGCCGGTGATAGCCAGGTCGAAGTTGCCATTGGCTACCTGTAACGGCATATCCTGAGGCCTGATTACCTTGATAACAGCCCCCTCCAGACTGCTTATCGGTCGGCGATTGCCCGTCGCCGATGGGTAGTCCTCTATTTTAATACCAGCACTGTCCAATATGCGCCGGACATGCGATTGCTGGTGTCCATCGGGCAGAGCCAGTCGAACAGTATCGCTATCCACTTCTTTAATTTTAATATAATGTCTCTCGGTTACCTGCGATACCTTCTCATTATTTCTCGATACAGAACCCTCACCAACCGAAGGCAATTTATCCATTACCGAGCCCAGCACTTCAGCCATATCCTTGGACTTAATGCTTTTCTTATTGGCTACCAGACACGCCCCGTAATCAATGACCTTGCCTATCGCCACCAGACCCTTAGCTGATAACCCATTTTCCGTTTTACCCGGCAACAGCACCAGTTCGGCGCTCTCCGGGGGGAAAACCTCAGCCGCTCCCCATAGTGGATATATGCTGAACCGCCGCAAGCGGAGACTCTCAGCAAAAGACTCTGCCAAGTTGGGGTATTCGCTGGCGATGCGGATATTAGCCTCCATTTTTACCAGTTCCTCCACGGTGGTTGCCAAGCCATTCCTGGCGGTAGCCGCATATATAGCCCCGCCCCCGTATCCCAGCTCTTTTACCTTGACCAGGGCACTGCTCGGGTATCTGGCCAGAAGCTCTTCCACCCAGTCCAGGCCGCAGATACCGAAATCATAGTTGCCTATCGCTACCTGTATCGGTATGTCCCTCTCCTGGAACACCTTCATCAGCATACCGGGGTATTTCTGCGATTTCAGGCGGTAACAGCGCGCCTTATCGTGGTAATCATCCAACCCCCAGCCCGCTCGTTCGAGCAGTCTAGCTGTCTCAGCCAGGAGACGCCCCTTGGGCAAGGCTATCTTTATCGACATGTCACTCACACCCCAGCAAGGCTACTACCTCACTATCGCCCTCGACCGCAGACTCTTTGCCGCTACTCTGTTTAGTTAAGACAAACCGCGGGCTTTTATCCTGGACTTTGAGAAGCCAGCCATAACCGCTTGCTCTTTCTTCTCCAAGAGCAAGCTCAGCTATATAGCCAGCCTCACGAAGCTTGCCGGCAATAGCCAAAGCCGGCATCTCAGCCCCCGGCACCACACTAACCAGGATTCTTCTTGCCATCGGCTCTACTTCAATATCCTGTTTCACCAGCTTCATCAAACGGTTCAGGTAGAGGGCAAATCCGGCGGCCGGGGTATCCTGCCCCCCCATCATTGGTATGAGGGCATCGTAACGACCGCCGCCGCCAATATTCTGGTTACCGCTGAAGAGGTGAAAGATAATACCGGTATAGTACTCAAAGCCTTTGCCTGAAGCCATGTCGATACGGTAATCACAGCCCATATTTTCAATCAGTCGGCATATGGCGGCAAAGTTATCGATACAGGGCTCAATTTCGGGCATTTGCTGTGGCAGAAGGGCCTTCACATTCTTCAGGAACCCGGACGATTTCCCCTTCATATCCAATAACAGGGTCAGGGCTGACACCAGCTCGGGCTTGTCCGGCTTTACCCTGGCCAGTGCCTCCCTGTCGCCGTCAAGAATCTGGTCGAATATTCTATCCTGCTCGCTGTGGCTCAGCTCAAGTTTTGCCAGCAACGCTTTTATCAGACCGGCATGGGAGATTTTAAGCTCTATGTTCTTTAGCCCCAATTTCTGCAAAACTTCTATGGATAAGGCTATCAGTTCGGCATCCGCCATCGGCGAGTTTACCCCGATAAGCTCGGCGCCACACTGCCACCTCTCCCGTGATTTTTTGCCTGTCTCGTCAAACATAAAGACATTGGTAACATAGAACAGCCTAGCCTGCCCCCGAGACGCCATACTTTCGATGTACATCCGGGCGACGGGTATGGTGCCGTCTGGTTTAAGCACCACCCTCTCACCACTCCAGCCGTCCCAGTCAAGGAAGGAGTAGACCCGTCTCAACATACCGGGCGTGAGCGTCCCCACCGAGGTAAACAGGTAAAGATACTCCAGCGCCGGCGTTCTCACCTCCCGGTATCCCCACTTGAGACAGCGGTCTCTGAAGGTGTCCTCAATCAGACGAAAGCGTGCCATCTCCTCTGGGAGCAGGTCCTTAAAGCCCTTGCACCTATCAACTTTCACAGCCATATCCTCTCAATTTACCCATAGATTCTACACCACCTCACCTGGGCTGTTCAACTTCAGATTCCCTTCTGTATATACCCGGATTGAGTTTGCACCCCGCTCATAATCGGGTTATACTCTAGACAAGCCAATATTGAGGTCTGATTATGCTTAAGGTTTTACGCTGGCTGCCGCTGTTGCTGCTCTTGATGGCGATACTGCCGGGGGCTGTTTATGCCCAGCCGTCCAGCCCAACTATTAGCGTGCTTCACGCCGAGGGGATTATCAACCCCGTCCTGGTCGATTATATCGAGCGGGGCATCGAGCAGGCTGAAGAAGATAACGCCACCGCCTGTATCATCCAGCTGGATACACCCGGGGGACTGCTCAGTTCAACCGAGAAGATAGTGATAGCCATTATGAACGCCGATGTCCCCATCATAGTCTATGTATCCCCCACGGGTGCCTGGGCGGCTTCGGCGGGGGTATTCATCACACTGTCAGCTCACATTGCCGTTATGACGCCGGGCACAACTATCGGCGCCGCCCATCCGGTAAGCATTGGAGATACAGAGATATCTGATGACGAGATGGAAAAGATTACCAATTTCTCGGCTAAGTGGATACAGACCATCGCCGATGAGCGTGGCCGTAATGCCGAAGAGGCACGACTGGCGGTAACGGAGAGCAAGTCCTTTACCGATACCGAGGCGCTGGAGTATAACCTTATAGATTTGCGAGCCAATACCCTGGACAGCCTCATCTCTCAAGTCGACGGCTGGCAGGTAACCTTAGCCGACGGCAGTACTGTTACCCTCAGCACACAGAATGCCTTGGTTGAGGATATCAATATGAGCGCCCTTGAAAGGTTTCTCTACGCCCTCACCGACCCCAACATCGCCTATATACTGCTCAGCCTGGCGATACTTGGTATAACGGTCGAGATCTTCAATCCCGGGCTGATTTTCCCCGGGGTGGTCGGTGCCATCTCCGGGCTGTTCGCATTCTACTCCCTGGGGATGCTGCCGGTTAACTATGCCGGTATCCTGCTAATAGTCCTCGCCTTTGTTCTCTTTATCGCCGAGGCGTTTACCCCAACCTTTGGCCTGCTGACCGCAGGGGGCATAACCTCACTGGTTATCGGCTCCCTAATCTTATTTAAAGGAGGGCCCTTATTTCAGGTGAACACAGGTCTTATCGTTTTGGTTGCAGTCTTTTTTGCCGCCTTCCTTGCCTTCGTTATCAACCGCGTCGTGGTCGCCCACCGACGCCAGGCAACAACCGGCCGGGAAGAGCTGCCTGGCAAAACTGCCATCGTCCGTACCACCCTTAATCCCGAGGGTACAGTGCTCCATGAAGGCGAAATCTGGACGGCGATACTCGACCAGGGGCGAGCCGAACCCAAAGAGGAGGTGATAATAGAGAGATTCGACGGCTTGAAGCTATACGTTACCAAAAATAAGAAAGGAGGTAGCTAATGGAAAACATCATTCCTATATCAATCGCAGTACTTTTCGTACTGATGCTTATCTTCTCCGCAGTCAAAATCGTTGCCGAATACGAGAGGGGAGTTATCTTCCGCCTGGGCAGGCTGGTTGGCGCCAGAGGCCCCGGTTTGTTTCTTATTATTCCCTTTGTTGACCGCATGGTAAAGGTGGACCTGCGAGTAGTAACAATGGACGTGCCATCACAGGAGGTAATCACCAAGGACAATGTTACTGTTAGAGTAAATGCAGTGATATATTTCAGGGTAGTTGACCCCGAGGCTTCGGTAGTAAAGGTCCTGGATCATATCAGAGCCACCTCGCAGATAGCCCAGACGACACTGCGCAATGTACTGGGACAATCCGAACTGGATGAGCTATTAGCCTCAAGGGAAAAACTTAACCAGATGCTGCAGAGGATAATTGACGAACATACCGACCCCTGGGGGATAAAGGTCAGCACCGTAGAGATTAAGGAGGTTGAGCTTGCTGAATCAATGAGGCGAATGATGGCGGCTCAAGCCGAGGCAGAGAGAGAGCGACGAGCCAAAATCATTCATGCCGAAGGTGAGCTTCAAGCATCAACTAAACTGGCTGAGGCAGGAGTCATTATCGCCAAAGAGCCAGTTACACTCCAGCTTCGTTACCTGCAAACGCTGACCGAGATAGCCTCCGAGAGAAATAGCACCCTGATCTTCCCCCTGCCGATAGACCTGATAAGCATGTTTATGAACAGAGGTGCCAGCACCCAATCAGACAAAAAGACCAAAGAATAGCTATAGAACAAAAAGCGATATTTTTACTTCACGGCTAGCTTGATGAAGGGTTAGAACTCACTCAGGCATCGGTTTGCTCATCTTTCGATGCCTGAGATGGGTTCTGTCCTTTGCCATTTAATCACGCAGGGTAACATCACCGGCGGCAAACCGTCTCAAACTACCGTCCCGGCGGCGAATCATCAGGCTGCCGTCTCTGTCCACCGATTCGGCGATGCCCTCATAGACGGTATCCCCTGAGCTGGCTCGAACACTCTTGCCCAGCGTTTCCAGGCTATCCCGCCACTCCTGATATACCACCCCGCTACCCTGTGCCAGAAGATACAACCGCTCCATCTCGACCAGCAATCGCTTCACCAGCTCCAGGCGGGATACCTCCCTGCCCAGTTCATCGGTGAGGCTGGTAACCGGCAGTAATACCTCGCCTATTCTGTCAGTCTCAACATTCACGTTGATTCCGATACCGATAACGGCATAAGTCCTGTTTCTATCACATACCACGCTTTCAACAAGGATACCGCATATCTTTTTACCATTTATCAGGATATCGTTAGGCCACTTTATCTGCGGCTTCAGCCCGGTAACAGACTTGATAGCCTTAACCACCGCCAGAGAAGCCACCATAATAAGTGAAGGCAAATCAGACGGATCGGGATACAGGACGACAGACAGGGCGATACAGCCCCGTGGCGATACCCATCTGCGCTCCAGCCGTCCCTTGCCGGCGGTCTGCTCTTCGGCGATGATTACCGTCCCCTCCACAGCCCCCGCCAGTGCCTCTCTCCTGGCCACCGCCATCGTTGACGACAGCCTCTGGTAATGAACCACCCTCTGCCCGATAAAGCAGGTCTCCAGGCCTCTTGTAATGGAAACCGGCGATAGTTTGTCTTTCATTGTGCCAAAATCGCTATAATCCCCTGGATTATTATTCAGACGGTGCTTGATATCCAGCTCTGTCTAAAACAACGGTTATAAATATAGCACAATTGGAATACTGTCGACGATGTTGCGATTGGGGTGAGCCAGAAGATGGTTTGAGCTAATGCCAGCTATATCAGACCTTGGACTTATTGCCCTGGAGCAACTCCTCCATCCTTTCTGGATAGATACTCCTGATTATGGCTTCTTCTCTCTTGATGACCTTATTCTTCACCAGTTCAGCCAGCGCCTGCTCCATCGTCTGCATGCCATCGGTATTGAGCTGCATTACCTCGGGTATGTCACTCGTCTTACCCTCGCGAATGAGGCCCTTTATCTCCCGATTGGTAACTATTACCTCAAAGGCGGCTACTCTTCCCTTGCCCTCAGCCCTGGGCAGTAGTTTCTGCGATAGTATGGCTACTATAACCTGTGATAGCTGCAACCTGACCAGCGACTGATGTTCGAAGGGAAACATGTCTATTATACGTTCGATAGTCTCGGCGGCACCCTCGGTATGCATCGTTGCCATTACCAGGTGGCCCGACTCAGCCGCCTTTATAACCGTGCTTATGGTATCCAGGTCACCCATATCCCCGATGACAATGACATCCGGGTCATGGTGGAGAGCATGCCTCAATGCGTTATCTAAGGATTTTGTATCATCTCCGATGTCCCGCTGG